>FPHE01000139.1_pt1 | contig 52173 bp, 62 predicted proteins | sample 1057201 | NCBI WGS metagenome assembly FPHE01 (sample SAMEA4473311, study PRJEB15554) | hydrothermal vent metagenome | biome: marine basaltic hydrothermal vent biome; feature: marine hydrothermal vent; material: water | place: Pacific Ocean | collected 2011-06-14/2011-07-23 | depth 1155 m
TTTTAATTTTTTTTTCTTTTTTCTAAAAACTCAAAAACATAGACTGACATCAAAACAAAAAAGTGAGTATCATTGTAGAGCAGAGATTTTGAGCTTCGTCTCGCCCAAAAAATGAGCGAAACAGTAGTATCACCGCTTTCACGTCGACCCGTCACAGAGGAGTGGAGGAACTGCTTCCCCACTCCTAACAGCTTCAAAAGGACGGAGACCCTTATCCTTTCTATATCTTTCGATTACAGCTATCACTCTTCTTCAAGTCCCAAATCTAACACCATCTATCTCGGCATGTTTGACTCTCCAGCCACAGTTACCAATCTATTTTCCTCTCTCTTGGCATATCTATTTTGATAGACTTAGCCAAGAGAGAGACACACAATATATTTTTCTTTTAGAAACTTGAAACCATACTTTACTGGCAGATTATTGCACTGCTTCCCTGTTGGGATACTCGATTCAAATATAGTCTCAAGAAGATATATTATGGAAGATTCTTATGGCATTGATTTGTAGAAAAAGACTCCGAGCAAGTTTGGGAGAATGCTTAACATTAAATTGTATGGCTTGGATAAACAAATTTTAACCAAAAGTTGGTTAGAATTCTACCAAGCCTTGTGCTTGTGGGGTTGGATTGTTAGGACGCTGAAATCTTTGGGAATCCAACCCCGACCTTATATCTACTGCCTCTTTTAAAAATCTTCAAAAAAAGCTTTTGCGTATTATATATTGTTGTTTATTAGAAATAGTTTAAAAATATTTTGAGTTGTTTTATTATTTACTCGCACCACCTCGTTCCATCCTCTCCGAGACTGTGAAAGAACTATCAAATTAAAAAAACTAGAGGTGTGACGAGTAAGATAAATTTAGATTTAATATTATTAAATTGTAACTATATTTAGATAGCTAATCATAACAAAAAAGTGTTATGAATCTCTTTGGTGGATTTTAAAATCTAACCTCTTTTATCATTTTTATAACTTCTAAGCAGAGATTAATGTCTCTCTGCTTTAACCTCATCATCGAACAACCTCTTATTAAACATAATAATCCCAACCAAAACCAAAGCATATAGAAAAGTAGAGAGCAGTATCACCCCAATAACTATTGCATCAAATAGCTCTTTGTGTTCAAATCCTGTTGGTAACATCTGCAACATAACAATAGAAAGCCCCCCTTTGATTCCTGCAAAGAGTAGAACTGACCACCAGCGAACACCGATATTGGTCATTTTAGTTGTCATATTGGAGACAATTCTAAATGTTCCCATCATAAAGGCACGAATTAGCGTTGTTATTAGAAACATTAAAAGTATCTCTGTTTGATATTTCAAAAGCATATCAATATGAACTATACTCGCCATCGACATAAAGAGAAAAGTATTTGCCAAGAGTGCTAAGACAGCTACATAGTTCAGATTCTGTTTGTGTCTCTCAATATGAGTTATATCAGAGCTTAATTTTTTAGTAAGACCACTTATAAAATTTGTTGAGAAGATTTTTTTGCTTTGGTTGGTTTTATCGACAATTCTTCGAGCTTTTCTTACTCTATCAGATACCTTATCAAAGGATTTCTCTGTAATGGTATTGAGTGTGATAATTCCCACAATCACTGCCAAAAGCCCTGCTAGATGGAAATGTTCAGCCACTTCAAATGCTCCATAGGCTGTTATCAAGATAAGTACCAACTCACTCATTGGGTCTTGTGTTAGTCGCATCAAAAAGACCCCAAGATAACCAACAAGTAGTCCAACAAGAGTTGAGAAAAAGAGGACTTTTAGACTTACAATAGCTATATCAATAGCTCCTATATCCTCTCCATTCATCATTGGAATAGCGATAAATACAAAGATAATAAGTGCTGTAGCATCATTAAATAGTGACTCACCCTCTGCTAATATTTTAAGTTTATGTGGAACTTTAAAGCTAGAGAAGACAGAGACCACAGAGACAGGGTCGGTCGCCAAGACCATAGCAAATAGAGCGATAATTGCTCCTATAGATAGTTGATACTCTGCGAAAAAGGTATTGGCAGTAAAGATGCCAAAGATGATAGAGATAGCCACTGCTAAAACAGCCAAATAAAATAGGCTTAAAGCATTTTCTTTTAAATCATCTAGTTGAAGTTGTAGAGCATCAGAGGCAATAAGAATAGGAATCAAAAAGAGAACTAACTCTGCAAAAGTTGCTTCTGAAAATAGCACCATATTGGGAAATATATAATAAAAAGCGTAACTTAACCCTATAAGTGTAATAGGTGAAGGAATTTTAGAATATTTCTGTATTTCAATGGAGACAAAGAGAATACTAAGAAGAAGTAATAGAGTTATTATCATGACAAATACCTATGAATAAATTTTTAGATATTCTATCAGTTACTCTCTATTATTTAGATTATTTAGATAAAATAAATTTTAACTTAAAAAATAGATATAATATAAAAGGATAATAAATTGTTTGGGCAAAATAGTAGAAGAAATACCTATGATGATACCTCTGTAATGGAGGATGGAGGAAAAGAGTATGGCTCTGATATTCATGGAGTTGCACTAAGAGTTAACAAAACGGTATGGGATATGCTCAAAGTATTAAAAGAGAAAAAACTGTTTGGATTTCACTTTAGTGCTAAAGTTGGTCTCAAAAATACAGTTGTTATTATGACTCATAAAGATAGAGATATGCTTAACCTTGGACAAAAAGCACTTCATGGATTTCAAAATATTGATGATATTATAATCCTTGGCAAGGTTGGGGAAAATCAAGGCTCTACAAAGAGTGTAGTAATAAAAGAGGGTGGAGGAGATGTACCATGGAAAGGTAAAACTGGTATCTCTACTATTATTATCACTCTATTACTTATTGCAGGGGGAGTTTACTATATTCTCAAACAGAATCAAGAAAAGAAAAAAGAGCCTATAGGGAACAACTCAATTATAGAAAAAAAAGAGGTAAATATAAAAAAGAATATAGAGATAAATGTTGAGATGATGAATACCCTAAGTAAAAGCTTTGATAATAAAGAGAATAAAAAGGTAAAAGAGGTTCTATCAAAAGTTTTACAGATAAGTACCTCTACAGATATATTAGAGAAGATTCCAGGATATGAGAAAGTGGAGTTGGATAATGATAAGATAGCCTCTGCATACGAAGACCCAAATCTAAAATATGTAATAAAAGATGGTAACGGCACGATGAGAGAGCTTAATGCAATGGCACAGGCGTATGCCAAGGAGAACAATATAACAGAGGCAAAAGGTATACTTAATGAGCTTATCAAAATAGGCAAAGAGGCAAATAAAAAAGGAGTAAAGGGTCACAAAGATGGAGTTGCAAGGAATCTAAACACTTTAGGGGATGTCTCTCTCCAAGAGGGAAATATCACTAGTGCCAAGAACTCTTTTAATGAGGCTCTACAGATTGATAAAAAACTAGCAAAAAAGAGTCCTAGACGATATAATATGCGTGTAGCTAGAGAGTTGACAAAATTAGGGGCTATCAATATATTTCTGAATAATAAGGAGAGGGCAGAGAGACTCTATCATGAGGCAGAGGGTCGATATAGAAGAATCGTAGAGCTTTATCGAAGTTTGGTCAAGAAAAAACCTGATACATTTAAACCTCATCTAGCATACTCTCTAAATAACTTAGCAAATCTATATCTACAGCAAGAGCAGAATCTTAGTAAAGCAATAGAACCAAGTGAAGAGGCACTAGCTATCTATAAAAAACTAGATAAAACCAATCCCAAGAAGTATAGTGAGTTTCTAGCTCTAACAGAGTATAAAATAGCGTCGATATATGACAAAAAAGAGAAATTTAGCATAGCCCAAAGTAGATATAATAGAGTGATAACTTATTGCAAAGAACAAAATAGTAGCAAATATCAAGAGCATATAGCTAAATCACTCAATGCACTAGCATGGATACATACAAAACAGCCTACACTACGAGACTTTGCAAAGGCAAAAGATGAGCTAAATGAAGCTATTGTGATTTATAAAAAATTGATAAAGAAAAATCCAAAAACTTTTAACTCTATACTCTCTCTATCTTATTCTAATCTAGGATATATAGCAATGATAGAGGAGAAACGCGATAGAGCTTTTGAAATGTACAAAAAGGCTTTAGATATTGCAGATAATTTTGACAATCGTATATCTTATGCAATATTTCTATCAAAGCAGAAAAGATATAAAGATGCAAACAGAATATTTAAATCTATAATAAAAAAATATAGCCAAAAAGAGGAACAGGCAAAAGCTCTGATGTCCTATGGAGAGTTTTATATAAATATAGATGAAGAAGAGGGTTATAGAAAGCTAAAAAATGCTCTAATACTCTATATGGAACTCTCTAAAAAGGATAAATTTTCTTATCTGAAATCTATAGATAAGATAGAGAAGTTATTAAAAAAGTAACTATTTATAAGTTATTATAGTGACAGAAGAGAAGATAGTTAAGATTTATTTTATATTGTTTCAACAATGATTATTATCAATATAAAAGAGTGCTTTTTTTAACATCTTCTCCTCTCTATCTCCTAATTGATGTGTTAAATCATCTTCAACTTCACACCCATCAGTGACCTCTAAACCATCAAAATAGTCATAAAATCCATCACGATTCTGAATTACAAAGTTAACAAGATAGTAGATATAAGTCCCATCTGTTCTACCCTCCATTCCAACGGGTTTTCCATGAGTCTTGGAGCCGATAATTACAACTCTATCACCCAAATATGGTTTTAGTGAGTTGATAACTAGTTCACTAGCACTAGCACTATTTTTGCTGGTTAGAAATATGATAGTATCTAAAGCCAATGAGTTCTCATCTGTCTCAAAACGACCTACTTGATTTTTATATTTATAGTTATCATTCCATACCATTTTGAACTGTATCTCTTCATCTCTATCTCTAATGAGCTTATCTAGTAGTATAGAGGCTGTCACAACAGAACCACCTCCATTATAACGCATATCAATAACTAATTTTTTGATATGTTGCTCTTTGAAATAATCAAATGCTTTATCAATCTCCTCTGTAGCTGTTGCAGTAAATGAGTCAAAACGCATATACCCAATGGTCTTATTTTTTTCACTACTTACAGTAGAGACTTTAGTGACGCTAAATGTATACTCTTGTGAGACTATACCTATCTCTAAATACTCATCACTACTAGCTCTATAGACTCTAAACAGGCTACTCTTATTTATATCTGAACTGGCTATTTTCATCTGTTCTAGCGTAGGCTCTTGGTTATCTATAGCCTCTATTATATCACCTCTTTTTAGACCAGCCTTAAAAGCAGGAGAGTCAAGTCTCGTATAGATAACTACTATATCTCCATTAGTATCTTTTTTATATGCAAATCCAAAACCACCAGATTTTTGATTCATAAAGTTACTATTTTCCTCTTTTGTTATTGCCATACTCCACCTATCTATGGGGGTATATTTTAGCCCATCTATCATAGATTGAGGAGTAGTATATTTTTTATAATTGACACTTTTGTCTATCTTATCTGCCCAAAAATATTCACTTAGTAATAGATTATGGAGAAAAGGTTGAAAAGTACAATTTGAGGAGCTACCTCCACACCCTAAATAGAGTATAGATATAGTTATTAGAAGTAGATATTTCAAACTTAAATTACCTTTTTTAGTAAAATTATAACATGTTGTTCTTCCCTTTTTAGGGTATAATTTCAATGAATCAGGAGGATTTTAATGAAAAAAATAGCACTAATAACAACATTGATACTTGGTTCTCTATGGGGAACAGAGGCATTTCATCTATTTAATACAGATGATAAGGGTATAAAGCACCTAGAGGATGATAGCTATGCTAAAGAGGTGACATTTAACAACATATCTATGCTTATGACACCAGATGGTGATTTGGTTGATGAGGATGTTGCTACCATTGAGGATGAGGTGGTATCTCTTGTTAGCTCTAAAAAAAGTTTTCGTCGCTCAAAAAGAATTTTGGCTACAAAAATCTATAACAAGCATCGGGTTGCTTTTTATAGTGGTTGTACCTATAGAGTTAGAGACAAAAAATTAGTTCCAACCTTTAACAGTTGTGGATATAAGGTTAGAAAATCAAGAACAAGAGCTAGACGAATTGAGTGGGAACATATCGTACCTGCACACCGTTTTGGTCGAGATTTGAGATGTTGGAATAGAGGAGGTAGAGGATACTGTCGTACTAGCAATAAAAAATTTGCAGAGATGGAGGCAGATATGCACAATCTTGTTCCTGCTATTGGTGAGATAAATGGTGATAGGAGTAATTTCCCTTATGGTGAAGTTCCAAATGAGCCAAGAGCTTATGGTAAAACCGTAGATATGGAGATAAGTTTTAAACTAGACCGTGCAGAAGCTCCCGATAACCGTTTGGGTGATATAGCTAGAGTCTATCTATATATGAACTCAAAATATGATATGCCCCTAGAAGCAGAGGAGTTAAAACGGCTTATCTCTTGGAATAATAGTGATGCAGTGGATGAGTGGGAGATAGAGAAAAATAATATGGTCAAGACATATCAAGGGGATGATAATCCTTTTGTGAGTGATTATAAAAAATTAGATGTCAAAAACTTTAAATCTGTTGCAATCAAAAGTAACTCTTCATCGAGTGAATCTTCATCATTTGATAAGACTAAAGGAGATGTGGAGAAAGATTTTGAGTGGTTACTAAAATTTATTCCTGCTAAATATCAACCTGTGGTTATTATTATATTGGCTATTTTGGTAATGCTTTATCGTAGAAGAAAGAAGTAATTATAAAATATGTTAAAAATTTTAATACCAATTTTATATTTAGTATCTATCTTATCAGTAGTTTTTACCGTTCAACTATCAGGTTATGAAAACTTGCTAAAAGAGATGACTATGGAGAATGGTTTTTTTGAGACCATATCGGTACTATTACTATTTGCTATATTTCTATATGGAGTATTATGCTCCATAAGAAGCAGAGATAGATTTAGTCGATTAACACTCTTTTTTATCCTCTCTTTTTCACTTTTAGCCTTTTTGGGTGCTATGGAGGAGATAAGTTGGGGACAACAGATTTTTCACTTTAAATCTAGTGAATATTTTTTAGAGCATAACCTTCAGCATGAGACAAATCTTCACAATCTGATTGATGCCAATCTTTTTAGCTCTATTATCTATAGTAGTATCTATACACTATTTGTCTTTATCCCTCTACTTTACAAACTATTTAAATCTCATTTAGAGCGTTTTAGTCTCTTAAAATATTTTGATATTAATCCTCATACTATTTTAGTAGTTCTATTTGCATCAGTATTTCAACTCTATTTTTATAATGATATAGGAATAGTAGTTGATGCATTGACACATATTGTTGCACTAATGTTATTTGGCTATTTTTTGGTGACAAAGAGGAGTGATAGGTGGTTGAGAATACATTTTATATTTATAGTTTTTGCTACAATAGTATCGGCATATCACTATAAAGCATACAGTTTTTTTAATATGCAGTATGAGATACGAGAGTCATTTGTTGTTCTCTCTGCTCTACTGATATTTATAGAATTAATAAAAAAGGAAAAAAATGAAAAAAGTAGCTTGGATAACTGATAATACTTATTCTATTTGGTATAATTTGTTTATTATAACTAAACTATATTATAAAAATATATGGTAATATTTAGAGTTAATTTTAAAATATAGGAAAATATGATGAAAAAAATAGGATTAGCTCTTATAGCTCTAGTTGTGATTGGTGGTATATACTATACTACACTAGGTTCAACACAGATAGTTGAGGAGATGAAAAAAGAGGTCAATAGAGAGATAACAGAGGCAAAAGAGTCAGGATTTATCATAGAAGATAGAGAGATTAAAGAGAATAGGGAACGATTTGTTATTAACTTTAATGATACTAAAAAGATAGCAAACTATCTAAAAGATGAGAACCGTGGTATAAATCAGAGTGATGTAGAACTCCTAAAAGGTCTAAAAGTTGGTGTAGAGATTGAGTATATGCCTACAGCCAAAGATGCTATCGCTTGTGATATATACCCTGTAACTCTGCCAAAAATTATCTATGAGGGTCTTGAAGATAATAGCTCTATTAAGTCAATAGATAAGATAATTAAAGATAAGCTTCTCTTGGTTCATATCAATGTCAACAAACTGCTCTCTGGATTTGATGGCTATATGAAAGATATTGACATGAGTGATGAGAGTGGTAATTTCAAGATGAAAAATTTTGTTTTTGATGGAGAGATTGAGGATGAAAAGATAAAAAACCTCAACCAAAAGATTCAAGATATGTCATATGAAGTTCCAAAGCAGATAAAAATGGGAATATCTAACCTAAAAGTGTTTATATCAAACCCTGTAGATAAAGATTACAATAACAATACCAAGTATACTTTGGAGTCATTAAAAGTAAAAAATGAGAGCAATGAGAATTTCTCTTTGGCGATAAACAGTATCTCGGGTTCATCCCAAGATACTCAAAAAGGTAAACTAGCAAATGGTACTGCTAAACTTAATATCGCTTCAATTGATTATACTGCTAACAATGAGAAGACACTATTAAATAACATAGATTTCAATATAAATATGAACAATATAGATATGGATGCATTGATGGAGCTAGAAAAGATGTCATCAGATAATGCAGAGAATAACTTCTCTATTGAGCAAATGATGCCTATAATAAAAAAGATAGTCACAGCTGATATAGCACTAGATATTCCTAATATCTCCCTAGAGAGTATTACTCAAAATGGGAAAAAGATTAATGGATTTAAGCTAAATGTATCAACAAAAGTAGATAAGAACTTTGACTGGAAACTGACTCAAAATGACCCACTTGCTATAACAAATATAGTTGATGCTAAAATGAATATTGAAGTCTCCAAGGAGCTTATGAATATTATCTCTAGCAACCCACAAGCAATGATGCTGATGATGGTAATGCAACCAGTAGATAAAAATGGTGCAAAAGTTTATGATTTAGAGTTTAGTAAAGGTTCACTCAAAGTCAATGGTAAACCTTTTATTTGACATACTCCCCATACCTAAAGGCAGGGGATTCTAAGCTCAAACAACACTAGCCTAAAAGAATAGGTCTTACGATGTCTCACTTAAGAGTCGATGCCCCAACTCTGTGTATATTTATACTCGCATTATAGTCTCTATCAATAACTAAATTGCAACTCTCACACTTATATACGCGTGTTTTCAAATCCAAATTATCCTTAACTGTTCCACAACCTGAACAAGTTTTAGAAGATGGATAAAATCTATCTATTTTAACAACAACTGTTTTATACTCTAAAATTTTAACAAACTCAGAAAAAGCCAAATCAGATACTTTTCTTCCCCAAAGTCTCTTCATAGCTCTCATATTTAAATCTTCAATAAATATAGTCTCATACTTTTTTACTAACTCGTTTGAGAGTTTATGAAAATAGTCTTTTCTTTGATTGGCTACTTTAATATGAAGTTTTGCTAATCTTCTTTTTGCCTTTTTTCTTCGATTTGAACCTTTTCTCTTTTGCGATAGATTTCTATTAAGTCTTTTAATTTCTGATAGATTTTGTAGATGAAATAGAGGAGAATCAATGCTCTGCTTATCTGATAGAGTCAAGAATTTTTTTAGTCCAAAATCAATACCCACGCTGTTACCTGTTGACCTATTGCTCTTTTTCTCTTCTTGCTCTAATGATATGCAGATATATACATCTTCTACACTATCTCTCTTAATGGTTATGGTTTTTATTTGACCTTTAATTGGTCGTGAAAGCCAAAATTTATATCTATAACCCTTAAGAGAGATGGTGTTGTTTTCTATTTTATATCCTACTTTACCTTTTAATGTGAACGATTTATATCTTTTTACTTTTTTAAAATTGGGTGGTGATACTTTCTCTTTTTTTCTATTTTTGAGATAATCAAAAAATTGTTTATAACCATTCTCTATTCTCTCTGTTATATTTTGAATTGCTTGTGAACCAATATTTTTCCAAAAATCATATTTAGCTAGTTTTTTTAGTTTGGTCAGATGTTTTTGTAGTTGAAATATATTTAAATGCTTCTTATAAATTCTATAATATCTTTTATGAAGTGCTATGCAGTGGTTATATATTATGCCTGATATATCAATTTTATTGTGAATATATTTTAATTTTTTAGTTTGATACAGTTTATACTTGTAAGCTACGAACATATTTTTCCCATTTCAATAATTTCTACTTTTAACTCTTTGGCTACTTCTTCTATTATCTCCTTTAACCTTTTTTCTACATCTCCAACCAATACTTTTCTTCTATATTTTGGACACCACACTATATGGTATTTACATGAATAGACTATATTGTTGTTGGATTTATATTTTATTTTGTTATTCATTGTGGTATTATATCACTAATAACTTAAAGAACTCCTCTTTGAACGCCTCGCTTATATCCCCATAGCTAAAGCAAGGGGCTTTACGCTATATTTTTGGTAAAAAAATAGAATATAGAGTGATAGAACCCTATCTCGAATCCTTGCCTATGGTTATACCATTGGCAACTCCTCTTATATATAATCCAAAAGGAAATTTTTAGAGAAGTTTCTACCCTACAATATGATTTTCTATATTATGCTGAGAGTGCAGTTTTTGAAGCCTCTGCTACTTTTGAAAATGCTTCAGGAGCATTCATAGCCATATCAGCTAAGATTTTTCTATCAAGCTCAATATTCGCAACTTTAAGACCATGCATAAATGTTGAATAGTTCATACCATTAAGTCTTGCAGCAGCATTGATTCTAATAATCCAAAGCTTTCTAAAGTCTCTCTTTTTCTGTCTTCTGTCTCTATAAGCATATACTAATGAACGCTCTAACTGCTCTTTAGCTTTTCTAAAATGTTTTCTTCTTCCACTATAGAAACCTCTAGCTTGTTTCAGAAGTTTCTTGTGTCGTCTATGTCTAACTGTACCAGTTTTTACTCTCATGTTTTTCCTTTACCTAATTACTACTTTTTAGTATTGGTGTCATTTTGTAATTTAAAATGAACTTGTCCTAGCTACTGTAGGAGTTATTGCTTTTGGATAATCTATTTAATTAAACAATCATCTCTTTGATTTTTGGTGCATCAGCACTACTAACCATTTTAGGGCTTCTGTTTTTACGATGATGACCACCATCAACTTTAGTCAAAATGTGACTTCTAAACGCAGTCCCTCTTTTAATTTTACCAGATTTTTTAACTTTAAAACGCTTTACAGCACCTTTAACGCTCTTCATTTTTGGCATATCTGTTCCTTTCATTAAGTATTACTCATAGAGAATGAGGTCGCGTATTATATCGAAATAGTTTTAAAAATTAATTAGACAATATTTTAATTTTTTTAAACAAAAAATAATTTATTTTTCGCTCTTTTATATAAATTTTAAAAAAAATCATATAATCTATCTCTATTGCTTAATAATCAGTAATTTACTAAGCTACTATTCGTTATTATATATTAATCAAAAAAAATTAACCAAGGGACAAGTACTATGGCATTTTTCAACAGCAAAGATAAAAATAAAAATAAAATTCAAAAAAAAGAGGTTAAGAAAACTCCAGAACCTAAAAGAATTCAACCTAAACCGACTATAGCGACTGTTATATCAAAAGGAATCAAAGTATCAGGTAACTTCAATGGAAATGATAATATTCAAGTTGATGGTCAACTAGATGGTAATATAGAAGGAAACAGTTCAGTTCAAGTTAATGGTCAACATAATGGTGACATAACTGTTAGCTCTCTTACTATTGGAAGGGCTGGTAGTGTCAACGGTACAGTAAGAGCAAAAACTGTTTTAATAGAGGGTTCACTTATGGGAGAGATTCAGTGTGGTGACTTAGAGATTGCAAGAACAGGAACTGTATCTGACAAAATTCACTCTGTCAATATAGTAATCCACGGTAAAGCTCTTGGAGCTATTGTTGCAGACCAAAGTGTCTCTATTACTAAAGGTAGTAGTGTCAAAGCCAAAATTGATAGTAAGAAAATTAGTATTAACGGTACAGTAGACGGTGAAGTATTTGCTTCAGATTTATTAGAAGTTGCGCATGATGGTCAAGTAACTACAGAGAAACTACAAAGTAGAAAAGTTGTAGTTAATGGTAAAGTTAATGGTAAAGTAGTAGCTTCTGAACTATTAGAAGTTGGAAGAAATGGATTTGTGCAAGGTGAGATTACAGTCAAAAATATTAAAACTGAAGAGGGTGGTCGAGTTATAGGAACAATGGTTATATACCAAGAGCCTGTAAAACAGATAGAACCAGAAATTATAGACACAGAAACGACTTAATTAATGAATAATTAAAAATGAATAATGAATAATTTTCATTATTCACTATTCATTATTCACTAATAACTTCTATGGTCTCTTCTGCTTTAGAGACAGATATATTTTCTCCACCTACTGCTTTCATAATTACACGATTACTTTTACTTTTTAATTTTCCATCTCCTACATAGATAGGAACAGCCATAGCACGCATTCTTGTACTACCTCCATTCTCTATTTTTGCCAAAAGTCTTATATAGTATAGACCATCTTCTGATGAGGATGCTTTGAAGTTTAACTTATACTCGTGGGTTGCATCAGAGAGAGAAAATCTCATACTATCATATGTTTCACCCTCTCTTTTTAATTTCTTATCAAAATCTATCGTAACAACCATCTCTCCAACATTAATAGGTGTTGTAAGTGTTATATTTATATCAGATACCTCATTTAGAGCCACTTTTGTTGCTTTATATGTAATATCTATTGGAGCACCAGGTTTTTGATAGTGTCCTACTGTTGTTCCTTCTGCCATTGTCTTATCTGCCATTGCTATTTGTCCTGTTAAACCTGTCATCAATAGACAAGTTAGTAGTAATTTTGTTTTTTTCATTTGTTTTCCTTTTTTTAATTTATTGTAATATCAAAACATACACTAGGTACATCATTATAATCAGAAACATCTAATATATAATCTCCTGAAATCAAGATATAATCTGACTGCTCTACACCATCTACTACTTCTTGAGAAGCACCCATATTAGTAAATGGAGCTGTTTTGTATAGTGTAAAATCTGGGTCAGCACTACGGCTACCACTCTTTTGCTCTACTTTAACTCTATAACTCCCACTTTGAGCAATGGAGAACCTCATATATTTATGGTTATTTAGCTTATTACCGATTCCATATTCAGTAGAAGTACATAGATTTCCTACGCTTCCTTGTTGCATATCACTATATAAATTATGCTGACTACTACCATAAATATCATCTATAGTAGAGATATTCTCTCCACTAAGAAGTGTATCTATCTCATCACTATGCAGAGGATTCTCATCTTTTAACCCTTTTATAAAAGAGAAAATACTAGTAAACGCTGGTGTAGTTTTCTGCGAACCAGTTAAAATATCATATATAGGTTTAAATCCAAGAGAAACTCTATCGCTTCCATCATTATGACTATCATATAAATCATATAAAATCTCCTGAATAGAAGTTTCACTATACCAACCCCTTGAAGAGTGTGCCTCACCCTCTATATTCATAGACCATCCATTAGCTTGTCTACTCCCCATGGTATCAAAATAGTTTGTATCATCTGTAGCTATAGCAGACCAAGCATTACCCCAACCCTCACCAAAAGCGACACGAATATCCAATCTATCACCATTTGTATGACTACCACCTATACTATCAGCCCTAGAGAACTTAGATTCAAAATAGTGACCCCACTCATGTATAATAATATGGTTATCATACTCATCAGTATCAGAATTGGCATCACCTAAGATATATAGACTATTTTCACCATTAAAATGTGATGTAATTATCTGCCCATCCCTCAACTCTGACTCTGTTCCAGAACCTGATGCCACATTATTTTTTGACCAATTTACAACAAGGGATGGAAATGTGACACTACTATCTACAGAAATCACTTTCTCCATAGCTTGATAAACACTACCGAGTATGGCAAAAGGTGCGGCCTCTCTTGTTCTAATAGAGGCATTTAGATTTCGTCTTGTACTAACATTACCTGTAGTTACAAGAGTACCCTCTATTACATATTGTGAATCTCCATTAGTATTATCAACTACCTTGACACTCCAACCACCTATACCAGATTTTTCTAATTTTGCATAGACTCTGATTTTTATCTCTGTATCTTTTGGAAGATTTGTTAAACTATAATCACCATTATTATCAGTAGTTGTAGTAGAGACAACCCTACCACTACCATCTATAGCTTTTACCACCACCTGTTTTGCAGGTTCTTTAGTAACATGATTATGGTTAAGCCCAACTCCATTGTTATTAACACCTATTCTATCATAAGTTATTTTACCTATAATCTTCAAGGAGCTAGAACTCTCAATAGTTGAATTATCAGATTCACTCTCAATAGGCTCAACTGACTCTGAGGACGACTCATCATCAGTTTGAGTTGATTCTCCTGAATTATTATTTATAGTTGCAGTATCACCTTTCTCTAACTCAACATCACCACAAGCAGTTAGAGCAATCATCATAAAAGAAATTAATAAAATATAAATTTTATTTTTCAAATTTCATCCTTTAATTTAAATAAATATCTATATGATGACACATAATTGTATATAAACAGTTTAATTAATATAATTTTAATAATATTGTCTCCTTGGAAGATTTCGTCTCTTAACTGGTTTGGAGACAACAGTTTTACCTTTAGCATTTGGTTTTGCCATACCTGATTCCCTATGCAGAGAGACTCTTGAACAGCTATTATTATAAGAGGCATCATATACATCTAATAGATACTCTCCCTTTTTTAGTGTAACCGAAAGTGTATCAGATGGTGACCCCTCATATTGAGATATACCAATATCTTTATGAGGATATTTTGTATCATATAGTATCATATCAGGGTCTTGATTTCCATAACTTTTTGGTTGTGCATCAAATCTATAGCTACCATCGCTGGATATTTTTACTTTTATATAAGTTCTATTACCCAATTTATTATAGACTCCATAGTTATTTCTACTACAAGCGTCTACTGTTCCTCCTACTCTAAGGTCCCTGTATACAGGTACTGCAACAGCACTATCTCCATTATTATTTCTATTTGAGCCATAACTATCAGAAATTCTAGAGATTTTCTCATAAGCAACTGTCTTATCTATATCTCGTTTGTGACTAGAGGCTTCTGATTTTAATGCATCTATAAATGAGAATATACTAGTAAATGCCTTAGTTTCTCTCTCTCCACCTATCATCGTTTTGTAGATAGGTCCAAATCCAAGGCTTGTCTTGTCATGAGACTCATTTGTCTTATCATAGAGGTCATACAAAATCCTCTGTACAGACCCCTCACTAAACCAACCAGCATGTTTTTGAGCTCCTCCTTCCAAATCCATATACCATCCAGTTGATTGACCATATCCTGATGTATCAAAATAGAATGGGTCATCTGTAGCTATCCCAGAGAGTGCATTACCCCACCCCTCTCCAAAAGCTAGACGAATATCCAAAGCCTCACCTGAGCCATGTGGACCACCTATACTATCTGTCCGTGAAAATTGGTCTTCAAAGTAGTGACCCCACTCATGGATAATAATATGGTCATCATACTCATCAGTATCAGAGTTTGCATCACCCAAAATCCATAAACCTCTCTCTCCATCATAATTTGAGGTAACTATCTGTCCAGCATCAGGGTCACCACCTGCTGCTATATTATTAACAGACCAGTTAACAGTTAGTTGTGGGAACTTGGCATCAGAGTCCACCTTTCGTATCTTTGACATAACCTGATTAATACTATCCAAAATAGCAAAAGGTGCGGCTACTCTTGCTTTAGTATAATCTGTCCCACCCCAACCAGATGGAGCATGAAGGTTTCTTACATTGTGTTTGGTTCCACTATTATGATACTTACCCTCTAAAACATAAAGTGCTTTCATATTTGTATTATCAACAACAGATACATCCCAAAAACCCTCTTTATGCATTCTTGCATAAGCACGAATTTTTACCTCTATATTAGGTTCTACAAATAAAGAATATTTTCCATTTTTATCTGTAGTTGTTTCTGTAACAGTTTTTCCATCTCTCCCTATTGCTTTAATAACAATATTTTTAGAAGATACTCTTTTGATATTATCATAATCAAGCTTTGCCAACCCCCCATGACTAAGAACTGATGGAACCCTATCATAACTAATCTGCCCTGAAATTTCTACCTCACCATTATGTCCAGGCTGTCCACTACAGCCAACTATAAACAGAAAAGCTATAGGTAATGGATAAAATAATTTTTTTAACATAATTAAACCTTTAGAATATACTTTTGTATAGTTTAGCAGATTATCAATAAAAAATCTAGTTATTAACTAATTTAAATAGTTAAAATTAAAACTAAATAGAAATTTGACTTAAAAATATTTTTTTTAGTTAAATATTATTTTATTGACATTTTTAATATTTTAAATGATTTATTTAGCAATTGTTAGCTAAAATTAGCTCAATATGTGACTAATAAGGTAATTAAATGATATATAGACCCATCGTCATTGATGAAGAGATAAAATTTAGCAAAAAAAAATTTATTGTGAGCAAAACGGATATTAAAGGTAATATTATTTTTGTTAACAAAAATTTTTGTGATATTTCAGGCTATAGTGAAGAGGAGCTTATAGGTGCGCCACACAATATACTAAGACACCCTGATATGCCAAGAGCTATTTTTTTCTTGGTTTGGAGTACTCTACTAAGAGGAGAACATGTCTCAGGTGTGGTTAAGAACCTAGCTAAAAGTGGTAAATACTATTGGGTTATTGCTGATTTTGATGTAAAAAAAGATGAACATGGAAATATAAAATCACTAACAGCATTTAGAAGAGGGGCTCCTGACCAAGTTATAGAGGAGATTGAAGAGTTATATGACACAATGCTAAAGATAGAAAAGAAGAAAGGGATGAAAGGTTCACTATCCTATCTTGAAGCTTTTTTAGATGAACACAACATGAGCTATGATGATTATCTACAAGAGATTATTAAGCCAAAAGGGATTATAGCTAAACTACTTGCCATATTTAAAAAAATGTTTGAATAGTTAAAAAAGTAGACGACACTTTTTTGTAGGGTGGTGCATTTATGCCCACCGAAAAGCTCTTTTAATCGGTGGGCTTAAAAGCACCACCCTACGAACTCTCTATCTCCTTATAATCCTGCCTCTTTTATAGCCTCTGCTTGTGCATGAGCATTGAGAGGGTCAAGCACCAACTTTAAATTCCCATCATTCATAATCCTATCTAATGAATATAGAGTCAAATCAATTCTATGGTCTGTTAAACGATTTTGTGGATAGTTATAAGTCCTAATCTTTTCAGACCTACCACCTCTCCCTACCTGTAGTTTTCTCTGTGCTGATGTCTCATCAAGTTGTGCTTGCATCTCTGCATCATAGACCCTAGCCTTTAAAACTTTCATCGCTTTGGCTCTATTTTTATGCTGGGACTTTTCATCTTGAATCGAAACAACTACACCTGTAGGGATATGTGTCAGACGAACAGCAGAATCTGTAGTATTGACTGACTGCCCCCCACAACCACTAGCACGAAACACATCCATCTTGACATCACTCTCTTTTATCTCAATCTCCACATCATCCACTTCAGGGATAATAGCTACCGTAATTGCTGAAGTATGCACTCGACCTTGGGTCTCTGTATCAGGAACTCTTTGTACTCTATGTACCCCTGCTTCATACTTAAGTTGAGAGTAGACAGCATCACCTTTGATTATCGCTATAAGCTCTTTGTACCCACCAGCTGTTCCATCAGATGAACTTACTATCTCAACTTTCCAACCGACAATATCTGCATATCGAACATACATCTTAAAGAGGTCTGCTACAAACAGAGATGCCTCATCACCTCCTGCTCCTGCTCTAAGCTCTAAATATATATTTTTATCATCATTGGGGTCAGTAGGAATCATCAGAACTTTTATATCATCCTCTAGCTTTGGAAGCAGAGGTTCAAGTTCACTTAGCTCCTCTTTAGCCAACTCACCTAGCTCTGCATCACCCAAAAGCTCCTTGTTCTCCACAATAGCCTCTGCTGTTTCAATGTACTCTTTTGCCTTCTCTACAAGCTTAGAGAGTCCAGACTGCTCTTTGCCCAAAGCCGTCATTCGTTTAATATCAGTAGCAATATCTGGTGAACTCAAAAGAGTATTTATCTCGTTATATCTATCAATAAAGGGTTGAAGTTTTTCTTGAAACATGGTAAAAACCTAATGTTGGAATGTGGAAATGTAGGGTCGGTAACACCGACCACTAAAAAGATACTACTTACGCAGCGATTTTATTAACAAGATTATTAAGCCTAGAAACTTTTCTAGCAGCAGTAGTTTTTTTGAGAAAACCTTTGCTTACCATTTTATGAATCTGCTTATTTGCAATTTTAAATGCATCTTGTGCCGCTAATTTATCATTAGCCTCTGCTGCGACTACAACTGCTTTTACGATATTTTTATATCTAGTTCTATAATATCTATTTCTTTCTGTTCTCTTAACTGTCTGTCTGATTCTCTTAATCGTTGACTGATGATGTGCCATATTAGTGTATCCTTTGTTTTATCTCGTTGCTGTTACCTCAGGATTTACCCAAAGTCTATTAATTCGCGAATTTTAGCAGAAAAACACTTACATGCTTATTATTACACCAAATTAAATCAACTTTATACTCAAAAAAACTATTCATCAGACTCAGCAGGAGTAAGCGTCACCTTATCATAATCAACCATTCCTGTACCAACAGGGATAAGCCGACCAATAACAACATTCTCTTTGAGGTCTTCAAATGAATCAACAGTTCCTGCAATAGAAGCAGAGGTCAATACCTTTGTTGTATCTTGGAATGATGCAGCAGAGATAATACTATCTGCACCAACAGCTGCTCTAGTAATACCAATAAGTAGTGGTTCAGCAATAGCAGGTTCACCGAATAGCTTAATTACTTTCTCATTCTCTACAATAAACTTCTTCTTAGAGACCAAATCATTGTCAATAAATCTGCTATTGCCTGAGTCAACTACTTTGACCTGTCTCATCATCTGAGAGACAACAATTTCAATATGTTTATCAGAGATATTAACCCCTTGTCTACGATAAACCATCTGTACCTCTTCTACAATATACTCATAGAGTGCTTTTTCACCAAGCGTAGCTAGAATATCATGACTAGAGATTGTACCATCGGTTAACTTCTCACCTGTATGCACAAAGTCACCCTCTGCAACCACTACTGTTCTCTGCTTATCCATAAACTGCTCAACCATTCTACCCTGTTCATCTGTTAAAATAAGTCTCTTTTTACCTCTAAGTGGCTTTCCAAAACTAACAGTTCCATTGATTCTAGCAATATGTGCTGGATCTTTTGGTCTTCTCGCCTCAAAGAGTTCAGATACTCTTGGAAGACCTGATGTAATATCACTCGATTTCTGTGCAGCTTTTGGTGTTTTTGCCAAAATATCAGCAATACCTACTCTATCTCTATCATTAACATAGATAGATGTTTTAGGGTCAAGTGCATAGGTGACAAGCTCACCATCATCTGTAGCCAATACAATAGCTGGTTTATAGGAGCTAGGGATATACTCATTTAGAGTCAACCTACTCTCACCTGTCAACTCATCAAACTGCTCAACAGCTGTAACACCTGCTACAATATCTTCAAACTTAACCATACCATTTGACTCTGCGATAATAGGTTCAGTATATGGGTCCCATTCAGCAATAACAACTTGATGATTACTCTCTGGTGATGCAATAAGACCACCTCTTGATATAACTGTATCATCCTCTATTTTTACAAGAGAACCTCTTGCTATATAGTGTCGTGCTGCCTCTCTATCATTCTCATCGACAATAACAGCAAAGAGACCCTTCTCCTCTACAAATTCACCCTCTTTAATAGTTTTAATTCTCTCAATATAGTCACCTTTTAGAAGGAAAAATTTGACAGTACCTTTTGCATCGGAATAGATATTTTGAGTAATAGGTGCACCATCTTCAACTTTTAGTTCACTAGCAAATGGGATACGATTAGGAACAGACCAAGCCTCTTTGATAATCTCAACAATAGAATCGCCCTCTTCAATAAGCTCTCCATCCTTATAAGGGATAAATAGTTTACCGTCAACTTTTCCTCCAACACCTGCTAGTTCATTCGTCTTGGCTACATCAGATTTTCTAACCGTATATTTCTGCTCTTGAGCCCCCTGTTGAACTGTTAGAAAAATTTCATCATGAGATTGAATAATAGAGATTCTACCTCTTGTTAGTGATTTAACTTTTGGCTCAACAAGAAGAACACCAGCATTTCTTCGATTGGATACAAGCAGTTTATCTTCTGAGTTTCTATAAACATTCAGGTTATAATAACGGATGAACCCCTCCTTATTAGCAATAACCTGTCTCTCCTCTTTACCAGCAGAGGCTGTACCACCTGTATGGAATGTACGAAGTGTAAGCTGTGTTCCCGGTTCACCAATAGATTGAGCTGCCACAACACCAACTGCCTCACCCATCTTTACAATCTTGTTCTCTGCCATATTTAGACCATAACATTTTGCACAGATTCCTCTTGGTGCTTTACAGGTCACTGATGTTCTAATATTTACAGAACGAACACCTGCATCTGTAACCAACCTAGCAAGTCTCTCATCAATCATTGTACCCTCACTCACCAATACCTCAGAGGTAATAGGGTCAATAACATCTTTTGCAATAACTCGACCATAAATCCTATCAGAGAGTGGCTCAATCATCTCATTACCAACAAAAATATCAGCTACATCAACACCCTCATGAGAGCCACAATCATGCATAGTAACTTTTACATTTTGTGCAACATCAATAAGTTTTCTAGTCAAGTAACCAGCACTTGCTGTCTTCATCGCTGTATCAGCTAGACCTTTTCTAGCTCCATGAGTTGAGATAAAGTACTCTAGTACATTTAGACCATCCCTAAAACTTGAAGTAATTGGAGTCTCAATAATTGACCCATCAGATTTAGCCATAAGCCCCCTCATACCAGAGAGTTGTCTAATTTGAGCAGCAGACCCCCTAGCCCCTGAATCTGCCATCATATGCACAGAGTTAAATCCATCTTTATCTTTTTTGATAAGCTTCATCAACTCACCTGCAACAGCATTATTGGTATCTGTCCAGATATCAATAATCTTATTGTATCTCTCCTGCTCTGTCAAAAGCCCCTTGGTATACTGCTTTTGAATCTCAACAACCTGCTCTTTTGCATCTATAACCATCTGCTCTTTTGGCTCTGGTACTTTGATATCATCAATAGAGATTGATACACCTGATTTTGTTGCGTATTTAAAACCCATATCTTTTAAGCTATCAAGAAACTTAGATGTATAGGAGATACCACTTTGTGCATAGATATAATCAACTAGAGCAGATATATCTTTTTTCTTCATCACCTTATTCCAATAACTCTGTGGAACATAATCAGGAATAATATCATTTAGAATAACTCTACCAGCAGTAGTGGTCACAATCTTACCATTAATAACTGTCCTAATCTTAGCATTGATATCCAAGCCCCCTTGCTCATTAGCAATTGTAACCTCATCAACATTGGCAAATAGTTTATGTTCACCAACAACATCAACTTTTTCAAGAGTTAGATAGTAGAGACCTAAAATCATATCTTGAGAAGGGACAGCAATCGCTTTACCAGAGGCTGGAAGCAAAATATTCATCGAACTTAGCATCAAAATCTTAGCCTCTGCTATCGCTTCAGAAGAGAGAGGAATATGCACAGCCATCTGGTCACCATCAAAATCGGCATTGAATGCGGCACAGACAAGTGGATGAAGCTGAATTGCTTTTCCATCAATCAATTTTGGATGAAATGCCTGAATAGAGAGCTTATGTAGAGTAGGTGCTCTATTTAGTAAAATTGGATAACTATCAACTACATCCTCCAAGCACTCCCACACCTCATTGCTCTTATTCTCTATCATCTTCTTGGCTTGTTTAAGAGTAGTGGCATAACCTCTCTCTTCAAGCTTTGCCATAACATGTGGTTTAAATAGCTCAACTGCCATCTTTTTAGGTAGTCCACACTCATCCATCTTAAGATTTGGACCAACAACAATAACAGACCGTCCAGAGAAGTCAACCCTCTTACCTAAAAGATTTTGTCTAAATCGCCCCTGTTTACCTTTAATTACTTCTGAAAGAGATTTCAGTGGTCGTTTGTTTGCTCCTTTTACAGAGTTTCCTCTTCTACCATTATCGAAAAGTGCATCCACAGACTCTTGAAGCATTCTCTTCTCATTTCGTACAATAATCTCTGGTGCGTCTAGCTCTACTAATCTTTTAAGTCTCTGATTTCTATTGATAACTCTTCTATAGAGGTCATTAACATCAGATACAGCAAACTTACCACCATCAAGACTCACAAGGGGTCTAAGGTCAGGTGGCATTACTGGCAAAATAGTCAACATCATCCACTCTGGTCTATTTCCTGAATCAAGAAATGACTCAATAACCTTAAGTCTCTTTACAATAGTCTTCTTTTTTGCTTCAGATTTGGTAGCTAAGATATCCTCTTTTAGCCCTGAAAACATCTCAACTAAATCCAATTCACTCAAAAGCTCTTTGACAACCTCTCCACCCATTCTAGCATCCATCCCAGACTCGGGAAAGCGTTGTGTGATAGATTGATACTGCTCTTCATTTAGAACATCAAATTTCTCCAAAGGTGTAGCACCTTCACTATCATAAGCAGCCATTCCTGGCTCTTTTACGATATATGCTTCATAGTAAAGTACTCTCTCCAAATCTTTCATCTTTACACCAAGAAGTGTTCCAATTCTTGATGGCAATGAAGAGACATACCATATATGGGCAACAGGAGCTACTAAATCAATATGACCCATTCGATTTCTTCGCACCTTCATTGTAGTAACCTCTACACCACACTTCTCACACAAAACACCTTTGTATCGCATCTTCTTATATTTTCCACATAGACACTCATAGTCTCTAACTGGCCCAAAGATTTTAGCACAAAAGAGACCATCTCTCTCTGGCTTTAGTGTACGATAGTTGATAGTCTCAGGTTTTTTGACCTCACCATAAGACCATGACAAAACTTTCTCTGGACTAGCAACACGAAGTTGCATCGCCCTAATATCCATTGGTCTATCTTCACTTGTTAAATCAATAGGGTTTAAACTGTCCAAAAATTCACTCATTATATAGCTCCCTCTACTTTTTTCTTCTCATACAAATCTACATCCAACCCAAGTGCTTGAAGCTCTTTGGTCAAGACAAACATCGTCTCAGGTACACCAGACTCTGGTACTGACTCACCTCTAGTCAATGCTCTATAAGCTCTAGTTCTACCATCAACATCATCTGATTTGATTGTTAACATCTCTTTTAGGATATGTGAAGCACCATAAGCTTCCAATGCCCAAACCTCCATCTCTCCAAATCTCTGTCCACCAAATAGTGCTTTACCACCAACTGGCTGTTGAGTAACCAAAGAGTATGGACCAGTGGAACGGGCATGAACTTTTTCATCAACAAGGTGATGTAGCTTAAGCATATACATATAACCTACATTTACCCTCTCTAGCATCTTCTCTCCTGTCTTACCATCATAAAGCTCTGTCTTACCATCTGCATCCATCTTGGCTAGTTCAAATAGCTTGTCAAACTCTTCTCTGTTAGTTCCCTCAAAGACTGTTGTTGCAAACTTAACACCATTTGCCCAGTCTCTAGCATAATCTATCAACTCATCATCAGTTATCTTCTCCAATGTCTCTTTGGCATTCATCAATTTAGCCACATCAGCAATCTCTGTCATCTTTGCTCGAAGGTCTGTTATCATGCTCTCTCTCTGCTCATCAAACATACCTTGAATCTGTTCACCAAGTCTCTTACCAAGCATACCAAGGTGAACTTCCAAAATCTGACCAATATTCATCCGAGATGGAACCCCTAGAGGGTTTAGAATAATATCAACCGTTTTCCCATCTTTGGTGTAAGGCATATCTATCTCAGGTACAATATTAGAGACAATACCCTTGTTTCCATGTCGTCCTGCCATCTTATCACCAACTTTTAGCTTTCGCTTTGTTGCAACATATACAAGTACTTTTTTGGTTACACCATTTGGCAATATATCATCTTTTTCCAAGATATGAAGCTTCTCTTCATGTGCATCTTTAAGCTTTTTCTTCTGTCTTTGAAAGTAGCTTTTAGCAGAGTTATACTCCGATTGAACCTTAGAACTATAGGACTGAACAACAGAACGAAGAGCAAATCTATTAACACCAATAATAACATCAGCAGGAATTTTATCTCCAACTTCATATAAATCATCTCCAATTGTAACATCATTAACAAGTTCAGCCCTAGATAGCATAGTTGCTATTCTAAGCAACTCCTCTCTATCTATCATCAAGAGTTTATCATGATGTTCCCCATCAAGAACAGCTTTCTCTTCTTCATAAGATTGAACGGCTCTTGCATCTTTCTCTTGACCTTTTTTGATAAAGACCTTGACATCTACAACAATACCCTCCATAGAGGCTGGACAGTAGAGAGATTTATTGACAACATGACCTGCTTTTTCACCAAAGATAGCTCTAAGTAGTCTCTCTTCTGGTGTTGGTTTAATCTCACCCTTTGGAGAGACCTTACCCACCATAATCATCCCAGGTTTAATATGCGTACCAACTTTTACAATCCCACTCTCATCTAGGTGAGTGAGTTCATCTTCACGAATATTTTGAATATCCCTTGTAATCTCTTCTGTACCATGCTTAAGCTCTCTAGCCTCTATCTCTTTCTCATAGGTGTGAATAGAGGTAAAGGTATCCTCTCTTAGAATCTTCTCAGAGATAATAATCGCATCCTCATAGTTATAACCATACCAAGGCATAAATGCAACCATACAGTTTTTACCAATTGCAAGTTCACCCATATCCATATTAGGACCATCAGCGATAACTTGACCAACCTCAACCACATCACCAACTTGTGCTATTGGTGATTGAGTAAAAGTGGTATTTTGGTTGGTTCGCATATTTTTTTCCATTGGATAATGGTCAATAAATACACCACTATCATCTTCACCTAAGACATAGATATTTTTAGAGTCAACTTTTTCAACTTTTCCTGCTCGTCTAACTTTAACCGACTCCCAAGCATCACGACTAACTATCGCCTCCATACCTGTTCCGACAACTGGTGCTTCTGTTTTAAGAAGTGGAACAGCTTGTCGTTGCATGTTTGACCCCATCAATGCACGGTTTGCATCATCATGCTCCAAAAATGGAATAAGAGCAGCCGCACTTCCTGAAACCATAAGTGGAGATATATCAATTAGTGAGACTTTTTTTGTCTCATTAAGCAGAATCTCACCATTACATCTAGTCTCTATCAAATCATCAACAATTCTTCCATTTTCAACTTTGGTAGAGGCTGGTGCAATAACTAAATCCTCCTCTTGAGTGGCAGTTAGATAGACTATCTCTTCACTAATTACACCATCTTTTACTTTGTTATAAGGGGCTTCAATAAATCCTAAATCATTCACCTTTGCATAAGTCGCCAATGTGTTAATCAAACCAATATTTTGACCCTCTGGGGTCTCAATTGGACAGATTCTACCATAGTGAGTTGGGTGAACATCTCTAACCTCAAAACCTGCTCTCTCTTTAACTAGACCACCCTCACCAAGGGCAGAGAGTCGTCTTTTATGTGTCACTTCAGAGAGTGGATTGGTCTGGTCCATAAATTGAGACAATTGACCAGATGAGAAAAACTCCAAAATAGTATTTGTAATCATCTTAGAGTTTACCAAATCATGAGGCATAAGCTCATCAAGCGTACCAGAGAGTGTTGTCATCTTATCTCTAATCGCTTTTTGCATTTTAGTAAGACCATTATAAAGCTCATTACCCAAAAGCTCACCAATCGCTCTAATCCTTCTATTACCAAGGTGGTCTCTATCATCAATATGACCTGAACCATTTTTGACTTTTGAGAGATACTTAACTGTATTGATAATATCATCGGCTGTCATAACTGTCACATACTCTGGAACATCCAAACCAAGTTTATGATTCATCTTCATTCGTCCAACTTTTGTCAAATCATATCTCTCAGGGTCAAAGAAGAGTTGTCGTAGGAAATTTTTAGCTGCCTCTGCTGTTACAGGCTCACCTGGTCTCATCACTTTATATATACGAATAGCTGCTAGTTGATTCTCATCCTCTATCTCTTCGGTCTGCTTAAGTAGTCTAAGCGACTCATGGTCAGCAATAAATGATTTGATAATAGAGTCATCAGCACCCTCGGCTAAATCATCTGCAATAATAAAACTCTCAACACCTGCATCAATAATCTTTTTGAGTCTCATCTCATCCAAAGGGGTTACTACATCATAAAGAACTTCCCCACTCTCATTGTCTATAATTGGCATCGCTAAGTGTCTCTCTATAAGTACCTCTAGTGGAAACTCTACCCACTCCAAACCATCATCAATTAACCTTTGAGCCTTCTTCTTTGTCAATCTCTTGGCAACTGCTACAACAATATTACCATCAAGGTCACGCACTTCATAGGGCGCTCGACCAGCAAAATTCTCTACAGAGAATTTTGTTGCAAACCTATTATCTTTAACAAAAATCTCTTTTTTATCATAAAAGAGCTTCATAATATCCTCTTTAGAGTAGTCCAATGCTCTAAAAAGAATAGTTACAGGAATTTTTCTTCTTTTATTAATTCTAGCATACAAAATATCTTTGGCATCATACTCAAAGTAGAGCCATGAACCTCTATCAGGAATAATTTGAGCTGAGTAGATAAGTTTATTGACAACTGTTGTGGCCTCCTCCTCTTTAAAAATAACACCAGGGGAGCGATGAAGTTGATTGACCACAACTCTCTCAACACCATTAATAATAAATGATGTTCTATCTGTCATCAATGGTATATCTCTTACAAATACTGCTTGTTCTTTTATCTCTTTTGGGTCAAGCTTCTCACCTGTTTTTTCATCTCTATTCCAAATAGTCAAAGATATATTCATTTTCAATGATACAGAATAGGTAAGCCCCCTCTCCATACACTCTCTAATTGTATATCTAGGTTGTACTATAGTAGAACCCTTATACTCTAAAGTAAGTCTATTTTGTTGGTCATTTAGTGGAAAAACTGAACTAAATACCTTTTCAATAGTTGATTCAGTTCTATCTTTTGCATCAATCATTAAAAAATCATCATATGATTTCTGTTGCAGTTGAAGCAAGTTAGGAACAGCAATTTGTCGAGGAGTCTTAGAAAAATCGACTCGTAGTCTATTTCCTGAGTGTAAAGAGTTTAACATGGGCAAACCTCATTTTAATTAAGTTATGTTATTTGGATGAATGTATACTAATAGATACACAAAAAAACTATTGCATAATAGCTTATCACTATATCTTTATAAATTGATTTGTACTGTTACTAATGCAGTACAGGGAAAGGGTCGAACAATATATCTTTTTCAAGTGAAAAGATTTCACTTGAAAATTACTTAAATAATAATTATTTAAGCTCACAAGAAGCACCAGCTTCTTCAATCTCTTTTTTAAGCTCTTCTGCTTCATCTTTAGAGATAGCCTCTTTAAGTGTTGTTGGAACACCTTCAACAGCAGCTTTCGCCTCTTTAAGACCAAGACCAGTAATTTTTCTTACTACTTTAATAGCAGCAATTTTCTTAGCACCTGCACCTGTAAGAATTACATCAAACTCTGTCTGCTCCTCAACCTCTTCTGCTACTGCACCACCAGCTACTACTGTAGCTTGAGCTGATACCCCAAACTTCTCTTCAAACTCTTTTACTAGCTCTGAAAGCTCTAATACTGACATATTTGAGATAAACTCTAAAACATCCTCTTTTGTTGTTGCCATTTTTTTTCCTTAATTATCTTTTCATTTTATTTATATTGAAATAGGGGTATTTTGTTACCCTACGCCTCTTCTTCTAACTTATCAGCCAATGCTTGCAAACCAATAGTAAAGTTCTGTACTGGTGCATTCCAAACATTAAGTAACATACCAAGAAGTTCTTCTCTACCTGGAAGTTTAGCCATCGCTTCAATAGTTGCTAAATCAGCAACCTTTGACTCTATTACTCCAGATTTGATTGAGAAGTTACCTTTATTAGCTTGGGCAGATTTATCAGCCACTTTACAAGTAGCAATCTGGTCTTCACCCCAAATAAAGATATTTGTATCTACAAGTTCCATCTCTTCGCAACCTGCATTTTTTAGTGCAATTCCTGCTAGAGTGTTTTTTACAACTCTTACCTGTACGGTATTCTCTCTAGCTAATGCTCTTACACCTTCAAGTGCCTCAACAGTCATACCTTTGTAATCACATACGATTACAGCACCCTGTTCTGCAAATGCAGTTGATAGTTCAGCAACTATAGTCTCTTTTTCTGTTCTAGTCATTTTTTCTCCTTTCGACCTCTAAAAGGGTATTGTTTTCACAATCTGTCTTCTCTTTCAAGAAGACTAATTAAGCTCTCGCCCCTATTATCTTTAGTCTAAGATTAGTTATGCTAAGCATAAAGGAAAAAACACAAAATATTATGCTTTTAACTTTAGGCTTTTTGTATATTTTCTAGGGTGGTGCATTTATGCCCACCATCTATTTCGGTGGGCTTTAAAGCACCACCCTACAGAAGTTATGCTTTCATATCCAAAAGCTCTGCTGTATCAAGAGTAACAGCTGGACTCATAGTTAAAGATAATGCACCATTTTTAATATATCTACCTTTTGCTGCTGCTGGTTTTGCTTTATTAATCTTCTGTATAAAACTTGTAAGATTTTCAGAAATTTTCTCTTTACCAAAGCTTACTTTACCAATACCTGCGTGAATATTACCTTTTTTATCAACTCTAAAGTTAACCTTTCCACCTTTTGCTTCTGTAACAGCCTTGGCTACATCCATTGTTACAGTACCAGTTTTTGGGTTAGGCATAAGACCTTTTGGTCCAAGAATTCTAGCTACTTTACCAAGTTGTCCCATCATATTAGGTGTTGCAATTACTGTATCAAAGTTGATAACACCCTCTTTAATCTGCTCAATAAGCTCATCTGTTCCAACAATATCAGCACCTGCTACTTTTGCTTCATCAGCTTTATCATCTTTTGCAAAAACTGCAACCCTAACTACTTTACCTGTACCATTTGGAAGAATAACAGACCCTCTAACCATCTGGTCTGCATGTCTTGGGTCAACATTTAAGTTTAGTGCAACCTCAACAGTCTCATCAAACTTTGCTGATTTTAGCTCTGGAAGTAGTGCCACTGCATCTGCTACAGAGTATCTTTTTTTACTATCTATTTTCTCTAAGAGCCTTGCTCTTTTTTTACTTATTTTTTTTGCCATCTATCTCTCCACGATATATTATTAATAAATCTCCCACTATTTTGTGGTGTATTGTTCGATTTCATCGAACCTACGCAATAACCTCTACACCCATACTTCGACAAGTACCCATAATAATTTTGGCAGCCATCTCTCTGTCATCTGTATTTAAATCAGCAATTTTTTGCTCTACAATCTCATTAATTTGAGCTATAGTCAGACTTCCTACCTTATTTTTAAGTGGATTATCTGAACCACCCTTTAAATTTGCAGCTTTTAAAATAAGCTCAGATGCAGGTGGTTGTTTCGTTTCAAATGTGAAACTTCTATCTGCATAGACTGTTACTTCAACAGGAATTTTGAATCCCATTTTATCTTTTGTTCTTTCGTTAAATGCTTTACAGAACTCCATAATATTAACACCTCGTTGACCAAGTGCAGGTCCTACTGGTGGTGATGGATTGGCTTTAGCGGCAGGAATCATCATTTTAAACTTCTCAGTTACTTTTTTTGCCATCATTGTCTCCTTAGATTAAATAGTTTTAGATTAAATAAAAACTTCAATAATAGAAACTATAAAAAATTCTATTATTGAAGCTTTTCAGCTTCAATGTATTTATAGTTTATAAAATCTTTTCTACTTGTGTATATAGTATTTCAACAGGTGTATTTCTACCAAATATAGAGACATTAAGTTTTAACTTACCATGGTCAAGGTCATACTCCTCAACCATCCCTGTAAAGTTGGAAAATGGTCCATCAACAATACGAACCATCTCACCTTTCTCAAAGTCAACTTTTGGTTTTGGAGCTGACCTATTCTCCATCTTGTCTAATATAACTTTAATATCTGCATCATTTAATGGGGTTGCAGTCTTGCCTTCTCCAATAAAACGCGAAACACGAGGTAGACTCTGTATTTTATGCCAAAGACTGGTATCTAAGTCGACATGAGCAAAAACATAACCAGAGTAAAGAACTCTCTCTGTAATTTTTTTCTCTCCATTTTTAACCTCAATTACCTCTTCCGTAGGAACAATAATGCTCTCTACCCTATCCTCAATCCCATGTTCTATAGCTAAAAGTTCTATGCCTTTTTTAACTGCTTGTTCACTACCAGAATAGACCTGAATAGCATACCATTGAAATGCCATATTCTCTCCTACACTACAGCTGAAACAATTGAGGACATCAGCCAATCAACAAGTGCTAAAAATATTGATATAACAGTTACCACTATAAAAACAGCAATAAATGCTTGTCTTATCTGTACTTTTGTAGGAAATATAACTTTTTGTATCTCTGCTTTAACATGTGAAAAATATGTTGTCAATTTTTCCATTTTATGATTACCTTTTAATTATGGCAGGCCAAGAGGGACTCGAACCCCCGGCACCTGGTTTTGGAGACCAGTGCTCTACCAACTGAGCTATTGGCCTATATAGGGGTCAGACCCCTTGGTTGGTATTATTAGAGTTTCATCTCTTTATGTGTAGTATGACACTTACACCACTTACAGTACTTTTTCAAAGCAAGTTTTTGGGTAGTCTTTCTTTTATTCTTAGTAGTGTGATAGTTTCTTCTTGTACACTTCTCACAACCTAAGTGAATTGTTTCTCTCATTGTCTCTCCTAAAATTTAGGGTACCCACAAGGGGCAACCCCTACAAAGTCGTTCTACTCTATAATTGATGCAACTTTACCAGCACCAACAGTTCTACCACCTTCACGGATAGCAAACTGTGTACCTTGCTCAAGAGCAACTGGGTTGATAAGCTCAACTGTAATAGTAACATTATCACCTGGCATAACCATCTCTGTACCCTCTGGAAGAGTAATTGAACCTGTAACATCTGTTGTTCTTACATAAAATTGTGGTCTATAGTTATTGAAGAATGGAGTATGTCTACCACCCTCCTCTTTTGTAAGTACATAAACCTCAGCTGTAAACTTAGAGTGAGGAGTGATTGAACCTGGCTTACAGAGAACCATACCTCTTTGAACTGCATTTTTATCAATACCACGGATTAAAACACCACAGTTATCACCTGCTTGACCACAATCCATCTCTTTACGGAACATCTCAACACCAGTTACTGTTGTACTTTGGTTCTCTTTAATACCAACAATTTCAACAGGGTTACCAACACATACAGTACCTCTGTCGATTTTACCAGTTACAACTGTACCACGACCTTGGATAGTAAAGATGTCTTCGATAGGCATAAGGAAATCTTTATCTGTATCTCTTACTGGCTCTGGGATATATCTATCTACTTCATCCATAAGCTCAATAATCTTCTCTGACCACTCACCAAGAGTACCTGATTTTGCCTCTTCTAATGCTTGGAATGCAGAACCAGCAATAATTGGAGTATCATCACCTGGGAAATCATACTCTTCAAGAAGCTCACGAACCTCCATATCAACAAGCTCTAACATCTCCTCTTTATCTTCTTCATCAAGTTGGTCTTCTTTGTTTAAGAATACAACAATATAAGGAACACCTACTTGCTTAGAGAGAAGAATATGCTCTCTAGTTTGAGCCATTGGTCCATCAGTAGCAGCGATAACAAGAATAGCTCCATCCATTTGAGCAGCACCTGTAATCATGTTTTTAACATAGTCAGCGTGACCTGGACAATCTACATGAGCGTAGTGTCTATTGTCTGTTTCATACTCAACATGAGAAGTAGCAATTGTAATCCCTCTTTCTCTCTCTTCTGGTGCGTTATCAATCGCATCATAATCCATAAGAGCTGTATCATTTTTAGTTGCAAGTACAGCAGTAATTGCAGCTGTTAGTGTAGTTTTACCGTGGTCAACATGACCAATTGTACCAATGTTTACATGTGGTTTGGTTCGTTCAAATTTTTCTTTAGCCATCTGCTTCTCCTAAGTTTTTAGTTCTAAATTTTCGTGACATTATATCGACTATAACTATATATTGCATTAAATATATAATAATAATTTTAATACAATATTCAATATATAGATAAAAACACCATATTTTAAATATAGTATTTCTATCCATACATAAACTGGAGCCCATAGTGAGACTTGAACTCACGACCTCTTCCTTACCAAGGAAGTGCTCTACCCCTGAGCCATATGGGCATAAATAGTCATTAAAATCTTATAAGTGTCTGATTGTTTTGTAAGTAATGTGAAGTCATAAAATCTCACATCAGCTCCCAGATTAGTGATACCATGGAGCGGGAGACGGGACTCGAACCCGCGACCCTCAGCTTGGAAGGCTGACGCTCTAGCCAACTGAGCTACTCCCGCGTCTAAATATCTAAAATATAACATGGTGGTGAGTGAAGGATTCGAACCTTCGAAGACATAGTCAGCAGATTTACAGTCTGCCCTCGTTGGCCACTTGAGTAACTCACCGATTTGTCTTAATTATATTTTCTGGTCAAACACTGATAAAATTTTAATGGAGCTGATGAAGGGACTCGAACCCCCGACCTGCTGATTACAAATCAGCTGCTCTAGCCAACTGAGCTACATCAGCACCATTCACTTAAAGTCATACTTTAAATGGAGTCGCATTATAGACAAAAAATCATTTGATGTCAAGGGCTTTTATAAAAAAAACGGTTTTTTTTATAAATTTTTTAAAAAGCACTAATTTTTATGCTTTTTAGATGAATAATCTATCAATCCTGCTTAAGTAATGCTCTCACTATCTCTCTATCATCAAAGTGAATTTTTTCACCTGCTATCTCCATATAATCCTCATCACCTTTTCCAAGAATCATAAGTACCTCATCCTCTTCAAGCTCTCTTAGTGCCTCTTGTATCGCAAAAGCTCTATCAACCATCGCTCTTGTTTTACTTTGGTCTTTTATACCTGATAAAATCTCATTTATAATATCTTCTGGTTTTTCATCTCTTGGATTATCATTGGTTACATATACCTTTTTGGCAAATTTAGATGCCACTGCACCCATTCTAGCCCTCTTACTCCCATCACGATTACCCCCTGCTCCAAAGACCACAGATATATCTCTATCTTTCATACTATCAAGAACTTGTAACATCCCATCATCAGTATGAGCAAAATCTACAATAACTAATGGATTGGTGCTAACAACCTCCATCCGTCCTGCCACACCTGCAAATTTCTCTACCACTTTACAAATTTCTTTAATATCTCTACCTGTCAAAATAGTAACAGCACCAATAGCAGCCATAAGATTAAATAGATTAAATAGTCCAACCATTGGAGAGTGGAATGTTGCCTCTTTGCTTAAATGTTTTATCCCTGCTGTTATTCCATATTTGAGTGCAAAAGCTTGGACTTTAAATGTAGCTGGTTCATCAACTCCATAACTTTGAGCATTGATAGGATTATAGGTGATATTTTTTATATCATCTTTATTGAGAAGTTTAGGTGATTCATCTGCAAAAAAACGACTCTTGACAGCTTTATACTCCTCTACTGTTCCATGATAATCAAGATGGTCACTAGTTACATTTGTATGAATCTTTAGAGCAAAGTTTATATCTTCTATTCTCTCTTGGTCGATAGCGTGAGAGCTAACCTCCATAATAAAATAGCTACACCCCTTATCTTTTGCTATTTTCATGTGATAGAGCGTCTCAAAGATGGAAGGAGTAGTCATAATTTTCTCCTCTACTCTCTCCTCATTGGCAAAAAAACCTCTTGTTCCTTGAAGAGCTACACCTTCACCCAAATCAAGCAAAAAAGAGTATATGGCAGCAGTAACTGTTGTCTTGCCATTTGTCCCTGTAACACCTACTGTATTGATAGAGTCTAATCCCCATCTCTCTATCAAATTTTTGGGTGTAATAAAAGAGGGTTGAACTTCAAGCTTATCAAAATATTTCTGATTTTGTGCTGTTAGTAAAAACTGTGTATCCCTAGCTATGTTAGCTGTATCGTCGGTTAAATATGTATAACCATCTAAATTATAATCTATTTTCATAAGACGAATATTAACGGATATTAGTTTTGTTTTAACTTATGATAGAGTTCATATATATCTTGACTTTTACCAAATACACTACTCATTGAGTCTAAAAACTGCTCTGCTAACTTCTCTTCACCCTTATCAATCAGTTTTGAGACAAAATCAATATACTCCTCTTTTCCCTTTAGAATTACTTTGGTAGAGAACATCACATCTTCAAAAGCTTTAGAGAAGTCACCTCTATCATCTACAAACTGCAAAAAGTCTTTATACCCTATACCATCTTCATACTCTATCTTATCTTCCATGGGAGCTAATAAATCAGTGAGCTGATTTTTGGTACTATCAAGTGTAGAGATAAGATTGCTCATCACCTCAGGAGCATCATCTTGCTCTTTTTTAATAATCTGATAATAATCAAAAAGTGCTTGAGCCTCTTCACTACTCTCCATCCCTATATCACAAAGAAAAGCACCTATCTTAGCATCGCTATGAGTTGGAGACTCTTTTAACAGTAGTCCATAAGTAGTCATTGCACTCTGATACTCTCCAAGTGAGAACTGTTGCTCTGCTCTAGTTAACAATCTATTGATATTTACTTTTCTCATAACTTATCCTAGTTGGTCTAATCTATCTTCCCACCCACGGGGAACATTCATCACAGTAATATCTGGATGTATCATCTTTTTTAACTCTCGCTCAATTCCAAACTTAAGCGTAGCACCTGCACTACCACAGCCAACACAAGCTCCTTGGAGTTGTACAAAAACTACTCCATTAACTATATCTATTATTTTTACATCACCACCATCTTGTTGAATCCAAACTCTTGATTTCTCTATAACATTGGTAACAATTGGCTTTAACTCTTCATCTGTAAATGGAAGCACCTGCTTCTCCTTAAATTTATATTATATAATTATATCAAAATTTACTTGGAATCAGAAACTTTAACTCCAATGCCAATAAATTAAAATATTCTTACTTTATTGATATTAAGGTAAAGGGAGGGGGAATAGTTACTACCCCTCATCTTTTATGTGAGTTTATGCAATTTTATACCTACATTAGAAACTCTTTTTTTTGGCTTATAAAATAATATTAATATTATAACTACAACTATTCCAATACTCTCGATTCCCATGATAAACTCCTGTTTGATGATAATATCACCTGTTTTTTTATATTAACGACCCCTTAAACCTTTCAACTAATATTCTATATTATAATAAATATATTTTTAAATTAAAATTAAACTGTCACAATTTGTCACAACTATAAAATATAGATAAAAAAATTTATTTAATGAGTATTTATAAAAAAAAAGTAATATATATTGAGTTACCCATAAATAGGGTAACTCAGGAGTAAAACAACTATACTAGTTCGATAATTGCCATTGGTGCAGCATCACCTCTACGCATTCGTGTTTTAATAATTCTTGTATATCCACCATTTCTCTCTTCATACTCTGGTGCTATCTCTGTTACAAGAGTGTTTGTACAAGCTTTATCTTGTAGCAGTGCAAAAACTGCTCTGTGTGCATTCTCACCACTTGATGCTTTTGTGATAAGTTTTTCAAAATGTCTACTAAGCTCTTTTGCTTTTGGCAGAGTAGTCTCTATTCTCCTAGATTTAATAAGAGCGATAGAGAGATTTTTTAACAATGCCGCTCTATGAGCAGAAGTTCTACTCAACTTACGGTATCCATGTTTATGTCTCATATCTCTTTTCCTTTATTTTTTTACTTCAGTATTCTCTTTTAACTGTTCAATTTTCTTAACAAGATTTACTCTTGTATTATCTGCTAGTTCAAAATCTTCACCATAACCTAGATTTTCTAAACACTCTGCTATCTCATCGAGTGATTTTCTTCCAAGATTTTTTATATTTTTAATCTCATTTGAACTCATAAGTACAAGCTCTCCAACAAACTGGATTCCTGACCTATCAAGAGAGTTAAATGAACGAGCAGAAAGCCCCAATGAGTCAATCTCTTCAAGGTACGGTTTGATTTCACTATCATCAGTAGTTCTCTTTACAGGAGTAGCATTTATCTCTACATCAAGTACACCGTTAAATACGGAAAGTTGCTTATACATAGTCTCTAAAGCATTAGTAAAGGCATCAACAGGTGAAATTTGACCATCAGTCTCTATATCAAAAGTAATCTTCTCATAATTAGGGTTATCTTCAACTAAAACATTGTCTATCTGATAGTTTGCTTTTTTTACAGGTGTAAAAAATGCGTCTAATGCAATATAGCTATCTTCAATATCATCTCTTAAATCTTCACTCTGTACATAACCTAAACCTTTTGCAATAACTACAGAAAAGTTAAGTACAGCATCGTCATTGAGTGTAGCTAAAAATGCTTCAGGGTTGACCACTTCAACTTCATCAGAAATTAAATCTCCTGCAGTAACTTCTCTAGGTCCTGAAAACTTATAAGAGACTTCAAGTTTCTCTACACCTTCAGGAAGTTTAAATCTAATATTTTTGAGATTAATAATAAATACAGCAACATCTTCATGCATTCCACGAATACTATCAAACTCATGTGCTGCACCTTCAATCTTTATAGAGATAGGTGCATATCCAACAGAAGAGCCTAAAATAAGTCTTCTCATTGGATGTGCAAGTGTGATAGCATAACCACTCTCAAAAGGGTAGGCAATAACTTCAGATCTATTTTCACCAAACTCATTTACCTCAACGCGTTCAGGAAGTGATGGTGCTACTTTAATTTTTTTCATTCTTTGCCTTTATTACCTATTTTTTACTACTTAGAGTAAAGCTCAACGATTAATCTCTCTTCAACTGGAATTGAAATTTCATCTCTATTTGGAATTCTAGAAAAGAGACCAAATAGTTTATCTTTCTCAACATCTACCCACTCTACCATACCAGTTTGATTAGTAAGTTCCATTGCTCTTACAATTTGTGGATTGGTTTTACTTTTTTCTCTAATTTCAATTTTTTGACCAGCTTTTACTCTAAATGATGGAATATCAACTCTCTGTCCATCAACAAGAATATGCCCATGATTAGTTAGCTGTCTTGCAAATCTTCTAGTTGTCGCAAATCCCATTCTATATACTACATTATCAAGTCTCTGCTCAAGTAGTTGAATAAGAATAGCACCTGTATTTCCATCTTTTCTATTGGCTTCTTTGAAAAGTGCTCTAAACTGCTTTTCACTTACACCATACATAAATTTAGCTTTCTGTTTCTCTTGAAGTTGCTCACCATATTCGCTAAGCTTTGTTCTTCTTTGACCATGTTGTCCTGGTGGATATGGTCTCTTTTCCATAGCACTCTTACCTGCAAGTCTTCTCTCACCTTTTAAGCCGAGATCAACACCAAGTCTTCGCTCTAGTTTTTCAACTGGACCTCTATATCTTGCCATTTAATTTACCTTTAAATTTTCATTTTTATTAAAAATAAAATATTAAAAGAGCAACCACAAGGGATTGCCCCTACAATATTAAACTCTTCTCTGCTTAGGTGGTCTACAACCATTGTGTGGAAGTGGAGTGATGTCTTTTAACCAAGTTACTCTAATTCCCTCTGTAGCACCAATTGACTTAACAGCTGTATCTCTACCAGAACCAGGTCCTTGTACTTTGATACCAACCTCTTTAATACCATGCTCCATCGCTTTTTTCATAGCATCAGCTACTGCCTCTGTCGCTGCAAATGGAGTTGATTTTTTACTACCTTTAAAACCCAAGGCACCAGCACTACTCCAAGCAAGAACATTTCCCATCTCATCAGTTACTGTAATTACGGTATTGTTAAAAGTAGCAGCAACATACACTACACCTTTAGCAATATTCTTTTTTGCTTTTTTCTTAGCCATGTCTAATCATCCTCTTATGCTGCTCCAACAGTTTTTCTTTTACCCTTACGAGTTCTAGCATTTGTTTTAGTTTTTTGACCACGAACAGGAAGCCCTCTTCTATGTCTAAGTCCTCTATAGCTACCCAAGTCCATAAGAGCTTTAATATCCAAAGTCACTTTCTTTCTAAGGTCACCCTCAACTACAAAATTCTCTTGTATCTCATTACGAATTGTAGCAGCTTGAGTACCTGTTAACTCATATACTCTAGTATTATAATCAATACCTGTTGCATCAAGAATTTTTCTTGAACTATGTAGCCCTATACCATAGATATAAGTAAGTGCATACTCTATTCTCTTTTTCTTAGGTAAATCAACACCTGAAATCCGTGCCATGCTTATCCTTGTCTCTGTTTATGTTTTGGATTTTTGCAGATTACTCTAACGATACCTTTTCGCTTGATTATCTTACAATCATCACACATTTTTTTTACTGATGGTCTAACCTTCATTGGTTACTCCTCTGTGTTTTTGTGATTTTGCACCTATTGCGTCATATGGATTGATGAATAAAAATCAAACCAACTCTTATATAATCGGTGCGTGTTATATAAAAATTCTTCACGCAGTACCATTTATGGTATTTTCCCAAACCTAGATTTAGGTCGCGAATGGTAACAAAAAATTTGTTACATAATGCTTAAAGTATCATATTATTATAATGATTTACTTTCTACACACTCTACTTGTATCAACTTGATATAGATGAACACATTAAAAAAACTAATGTGTTCCAACAACTATTTATATCTAAATGTGATACGACCCTTATCAAGACTATAAGGTGTCAATTCCACTTTTACTTTATCCCCAGGTAAAATTTTGATATAATGCATTCTCATCTTCCCTGCTATATGACACAAGATAACATGCTTATTATCAAGTTCCACTCTAAATGTAGCGTTTGGTAACGCCTCTATTACTTTCCCATCTATCTCTATTACATCAGCTTTTGCCACCGTTTTACTCCTTTTAATTACTTATGATAACTGCTCGATTATCAATTATTGCAACTGTATGTTCATAGTGTGAGGTTCGTAGACCATCTTCACTAACCACTGTCCATTTGTCATCCCAAATTACAGGTTGACCACTTCTTTGACAAACCATTGGTTCTAAACAAAATACCATACCATTTTTAATTTTAGGTCCCTGTTTGGGTTTTCCCTCTAAATAGTTTGGTATATTTGGTTCATCATGTGGTTTTTTCCCAATTCCATGACCACAGAAGTCTCGAAGTGGGATATATCCTCTATCTATAATAAAATTTTCCAAAAGAGCTGAAAGCTCCTTAAATCTCATTCCTACTCTAATATTCTCTATAGCATAGTAGAGTGCATCTTTGGAACAAGCGATAAGCTCTTCATCTTTTTTGGAGATTTTACCAATAGGCATTGTGATAGCTGCGTCACCATAGTAACCATCTATCTTTGTACCTAAATCCAATCCAAGTATATCACCCTCTTGAATCTTTTGGTCGGTGGGTACACCATGTATACAGACCTCATTTAGAGAGGTACATACAGAAGCAGGAAATCCATAGAGACCTTTGAATGATGGAACTGCTCCCTGTTCACGAATGAACGCTTCACCCATCGCATCAATCTCTTTTAGAGTCATTCCAACAGTGACATTTTCTTGGAGATATTTTAATGTTTTTCCAACGATTGACCCAGCTAATCTTAGCTTGGTCAACTCTTTTGGCTTACGAAGTGCAATAGCCATTAAAGACCCACTGCACCTAGCGTTTCATATTTATTCATGTAGATTTGAGCCTCTATCTTTCTCATTGTATCAAGTGCAACTTGAACAACGATAAGTACAGCAACTCCTCCAAAGAAGAATGCAGCACCCATGGCACTAATCAGCATAAATGGAATCGTAGATATAGCAGCAAGATAGAAAGCACCTGAACCTGTTAGATTACTTGCTACTTCATTGATAAACTCTTTGGTGTGATTACCAGGTCGCACACCAGGGATAAAACCACCTTGTCGCTTTAAATTATCTGCTATATCTTTGGCATTAAATACGATTGAAGCATAGAAGAACGCAAAGAATATAATTAACAAGAATGTCACAAGGTTAAAGACTATTCCACCAGGGGTTAGAGCATCTGCAAACACTAAAGCAATCTCATTTGTACTACTCTTTAACATCGTTAGAGGAAACATAAGTACAGCTGATGCAAAGATTGGAGGGATAACACCAGAGAGATTTACCTTAATTGGGATATAGTTCATCACTCTTTTATCTTGGTTTTGCATAATTGTTTTTCTTGAATACGATATAGGAACTCTCCTCTCACCCAATTCAACATAGATAATTCCAAAAATCGTAATCAATATAATTGCTAACATTGCAAGAACAGCTAGGAAGTTAAGCTCACCTGTATTGATACTATTCACAGTATTTGAGATAGCCGCAGGAATTCCTGAAACGATACCAGCAAAGATAATAAGTGAGATACCATTACCAATTCCACTCTGTGTAATCCTCTCACCAATCCACATAAGTAGCATAGTTCCAGTTACCATTGATACTGTCGTGATAAGCGTAAACATCATTGGGTCAATCATAACAGCACTCTGTCCATTTGGTCCTGTCATACTTTGAAGTCCCATAGAGACACCCATAGCTTGAACAATTGTAATAAAGATTGTTGCGTATCTAATGATTTGCATATATTTTTGCATACCATCTCTCTCTTTTTTCATCTGACCAATATTTGGGAAAGTAGCAGCTAGAAGTTCCATAACGATGGAGGCGGTAATATAAGGCATAATACCTAAGGAGATAATACTTAAACGCTGAATGGCTTTTCCAGAGAACATGTTTGCCATTCCAAGCATACCTGCCCCACCGTTGCTATCAAAGAATGACGCAATAACGGCTGTGTCAACACCAGGGACTGGTACATATGCTAAAACTCTATAAGCAAACAGAAATCCAAAAGTAATCAGTATCTTTTGAGTTAAAGCACTGCTCATGGCTATTTACCACTAGTTGTAACGGCTTCGTCTTTGATTTTAGATGCCAAATCTTTAGCACCTTCACCAATAAGCTTTACCTTTGTTACAGATTTTTGAAGCTTATATACAGATTTGATAGACTCCATTGTAATCTCATCAAGCTCTGCAATAGCTCTGTTTTTCCCCACATTAATTGCATGTGGTTTGATGACTCTTGAAGAGAAACCAATCTTTGGCAATCTTCTATAGAGTGGCATCTGCCCACCTTCAAAACCTCTTTTTGCAGAGTAACCAGTTCTTGACTTTTGACCTTTGTTACCCCGTCCTGCTGTCTTACCATTTCCAGAACCTTGACCTCGTCCAACTCGTTTTCTATTACGAGTTGAACCTGGAGCTGGTTGTAAATTATGTAAACCCATATCTACTCCCTTATGCTTTAATTCTTGAAAGAGCTTTTACAGTAGCTCTTACAAGGTTATTTGGATTGTTTGAACCCAATGATTTTGCAATAACATCTTGGATACCTGCAAGTTCAAGTACTGGTCTCATAGCACCACCTGCAATTGTCCCTGTACCCTCACTTGCTGGTCGTAGGATAATTCTACTAGCACCCACCTTTTGCTCAATATCATGAGCAATAGTTGTACCCTTAACATTAATGTGTACAAGACTTTTAAAGGCATCATCAACAGCTTTTTTAATCGCATCAGGAACCTCTTTTGCTTTTCCTGTACCATAACCGATTGTTCCGTTTTTGTCACCAATGACTACAAGAGCAGTAAATCTAAATCTTCTACCACCCTTTACAACTTTAGTAACTCTTCCGATGTTTACGATTTTCTCGTCAAATTTTTCTCTGTCTATATTTTCAGCTAACATCTACTCTCCTTAAAACTTAATTCCAGCATCTCTAAGAGCATCTGCAAAAGAAGCAACAACACCGTGATAGAGATAACCGTTTCTATCGAAAACAATTGTTTCAATATTTTTAGCTTTAAGAGCATCTGCCATAGCAACACCTACTTTTATAGCATCCTCTTTAGTAGCTTTTAGACCCATCTTTTTACCATTAGCAGAAGCTAGTGTTACACCGTTAATATCATCAATTGCTTGAGCATAAACATGCTTGTTTGATTTGAAGATAGAGACTCTTGGAAGTGTCTCTACACCTGAAATTTTACCTCTTACTCTAGCTTTTCTTTGAGCTCGGAGTTTGTTTTTTCTTCTTTGAATACTTTTTAACATTTTATACTCCTATTAACTTGCTGATTTTCCAGCTTTTCTGATAATGACTTCATCACTATACTTAACACCTTTACCTTTGTAAGGCTCTGGTGGTCTAAAGCTTCTAATCTCAGCTGCTGCTTGTCCAACAGCTTGTTTATCATTTCCTGCTATATGAATCAAGTTTTTTTCAACTTTAATATCAAGCCCCTCTGGAATAGCAAACTCAATTGGGTGAGAGAAACCAAGTTGTAGATTAAGAGTTTTGCCTTGAATAGCTGCTCTGTAACCAACACCATTAATCTCTAGGCTCTTTTTGAAACCTTTATCTAGCCCCTCAATAATGTTTGCAAACAACGCTCTATAAGTTCCCCAAAAAGCTGCACTCTCTTTAGACTCACCCACTTTAGTAAATGTTACTTCATTACCATCAATAGAAATCCCAACTCTTCCATGAGTCTCTAATCTTTTTTCATCTTTACCTTTTTTGGCAACGATTACTGTACCATCAACAGATACGACAATACCGTTAGCAACAGTTACAGGTTTTTTTCCTACTCTTGACATATCTACTCCTTACCAAATACTACAAAGTACTTCACCACCAACTTTAAGTTTGAATGCTTCATCATTTGCAATCACACCCTTGTTAGTAGATACTACTAGTGTTCCGTAACCATTTTTGAAAAATCTAACCTCATCAGCACTTTGATAGACTCGTCTACCAGGCTTAGAGATTTTCTTAAGCTCATTGATTACACTGTGACCATTATCATCATATTTCAATACAACTTTAATTGTCTTTTTTACACCATCTTCCTTAATCTTATAACTCTCAAGGTAACCCTTGTCTACTAAAATAGAAACTGTCGCCTCAATTGTTTTTGAGTGAAGAAGAGTAGTTACATCCAATCTTCTATTTGCTGCATTTCTTATTCGAGTAAGAGAGTCTGCAATTATATCTGTCATCATCTTTTACTTCTCCTTACCAGCTTGATTTTTTCATACCAGGGATTAAACCCTCGTTTGCCATTTTTCTTAAACATATTCTACAAAGACCGAAATCTCTATATACAGAGTGTGGTCTACCACATACATTACATCTTGTGTATGCTCTTGAGCTAAATTTAGCAGGTCGCTTCTGCTTAGCTATCATTGATTTTTTAGCCATTAGTTCTTTCCTTTAGCAAATGGCATACCCAATTTTGTTAAAAGTGTAAATGCCTCTTTATCATTCTCTGTGCTTGTTACGATTGTGATGTTCATACCATGAGTCTTGATAATCTTATCAAAATTAACCTCTGGAAACATAAGTTGCTCTTGAAGACCAAAGTTATAGTTACCTCTACCATCAAAACCTTTTCTTGGTGTTCCTCTAAAGTCTTTTACTCTTGGAAGTGCAATAGATACCAGTTTATCAAAGAAGTTATACATATTAGCACCTCTTAGAGTTACTTTAATACCAGATGGAGAACCTTCTCTAGCTTTAAAACCAGCAACTGATTTTTTGGCATTAACAATTACTGCTTTTTGACCAGCAATTAGTGAGATAGTATCTGTCATATTAGCGATAAGTTTATTATCTTTACCCTCTTCACCAGCACCAACAGAGATGACTATCTTCTCAAGCTTAGGTGTCTGCATTACATTTTTAATCCCACACTCCTCTCGAAGTGCAGGTGTAATGTCATTGTACTTTTGCTTCATTCTACTCATAGATTACGCCTCTACTTTTTTTACATTAGAGATATGGATTGGCATCTCTTTATCTTCAAAGCCACCATCTTTATTCTCTTCATTTGGCTTTACAGCCTTTTTTACTATTTTACAACCTTCAACAATTACAGCATCTTTTTTAGTAAGAACCATCTTAACTACACCTGTTTTGCCTTTGTCGTCACCAGCGATGATTTGAACCTCATCGCCCTTTTTAATCTTGAATTTTTTATTTGCCATTACCATACCTCAGGAGCAAGTGATACAATCTTCATAAATCCTGCATATCTAGCTTCTCTAGCAACAGGACCAAAAATACGAGTACCAATTGGTTGTTTTTTATCATCAATAATCACCGCAGCATTATCATCAAATCTGATTAATGAACCATTATCTCTTTGAATCTCTTTGTGAGTTCTTACAACAACGGCTTTAACCACTTTACCTTTTTTAACTTTTCCATTTGGAAGAGCTTTTTTAACTGAAGCTACGATAATATCACCAACTGAAGCATATCTTCTTTTAGAGCCACCAAGAACTTTGATACACATAATCTCTTTTGCTCCACTGTTATCAGCAACATTAAGTCTTGTAAAACCTTGAATCATTACTCTTCACCTACCTTTAGAATCTCTAAAAGTCTAAAACTTTTTCTTTTTGACATTGGTCTACACTCAATAGCAGAGACGGTATCACCCACTTTTGCTTGACCTTTCTCATCATGGATAAGATATTTTTTAAATCTTTTTACAGTCTTGTGATATCGAGGGTGGATAACTTTTCTCTCAACCACCATAGTAGCAGTTTTTTCACCTGCTATCTTAATCACAGTACCTGTTATTTGTCTTTTTGGCATATTTTTTACCCCTTACTTAGACGCATTAGCTGTAATAGCTGTTTGTACTCTAGCGATATCTTTTTTCGCTACTCTTAACTCAGCAGTATTTGTGAGTTGCATTGTCTTCTGCTTTGCTTTAAGTGAAAAAAGCTCTAGCTTTTTCTCTTTTAGCATCGCTGTTAACTCTTCTACACTTTTATCTTTAATATCAGTATATTTCATTACTATCCTTTGCAGCGATAATTTTACATTTAAATGGTAGTTTATGCAGTGCTAAAGTAAGAGCATCTCTTGCAATATCTTCAGGAACACCAGCCACTTCAAATACGATTCTACCTGGCTTGATATTCATTACCCACTCTTCAACTGAACCTTTACCTTTACCCATTCTAGTCTCAAGAGGCTTTCTTGTAAGAGGTTTATCAGGGAAAACTCTAATCCAAGATTTACCCTGTCTCTTCATTTTACGAGTCATAGTAATCCTAGCAGACTCAATCTGTCTTGAATTAATTCGACCAGCACTTACTGCTTTTAGGGCAAACTCACCAAACTCAATCTTGTTACCTCGGAAAGATTTCCCTCGGTTACGACCCTTCATCATTTTACGAAATTTCGTTCTTTTAGGCATCAACATAACTATTCACCTCTTCTTCGCTGTGGCTTTCTTCTACCACCTCTTTCTCTTTTTTCCTCTTTTGGCTCTACTTGAATACCTTTGGCTAAAACTTCACCTTTAAAAATCCAAACTTTGATACCAATGATTCCATAAGTTGTCTGTGCTTCAGCAAAACCATAATCAATCTTTGCTCTAAGTGTATGCAGAGGAACTCTTCCCTCTAAGTACCACTCGGTTCTAGCCATCTCTGCTCCACCAAGTCTTCCTGATACAGAGATTTTAATCCCTTTTGCACCTGATTTCAATGCACCTTGAATCACTTTTTTCATTGCTCTTCTAAATGCAACTCTTCTCTCTAATTGAGTAGCTACATTTTCAGCTGCCAATTGACCAGATGCTTGAGCTCTTTTTTCTTCTTTGATATTTAGAGATATATCTTTTTTGAACTTCTTAGTTAAAGTCTCTTTTAGCTTAGTAATATCAGCACCTTTTTTACCAATGATAATCCCAGGTCTAGCTGTTACAATTGTTACTCTAATTTTTTTAGCTGTTCTCTCAATAATAAGATTAGATACTCCAGCATAGAAAAGCTCTTTTTTTAGATACTTTCTTAGTTGATAATCTTCAGCAATAAATGCTGCTGTTCTCTCTTTTTTGGGAAACCATCTCGACTCCCAGTTTCTATTGATACCAAGTCTTAGTCCAATAGGATTTACTTTTTGACCCATATTATGCTTCCTCTGCTTTTGCTACTTCTACCATGATGTGTGCTGTTGGCTTCAAGATTCTACTCGCAGTACCTCTAGCTCTTGGTCTCCATCTTTTCATTACAGCTGCTTTGTCTACTCTACATGAGGTGATTACTACCTCTTCTGGCTCAAAATCTCCATTTGCTACAGCAGACGCGATAACTTTAGAGATAATTCTAGCTGCTTTATTTGGCATAAAATCCAATGATGCCAATGCCAATTCAGCGTTCATACCCTGAATCTCTGTTGCAATCATTCTAGCTTTTTTAGGTGCTACTCGTGTGTATTTTAATACTGCTTTACTCATAATACCCTACCCTACACTTTCTTCTGAACAGAGCCTTTATGACCCTTAAATGTTCTAGTTGGTGCAAATTCACCTAGTTTATATCCAACATGATTCTCTGTAATATAAACAGGGATAAACTGTCTTCCATTATGTACATTGATAGTCAAACCAATGAACTCTGGGAAGATAACAGAACGCCGTGACCAAGTTTTGATAGGTTTGTGAGAACCCTCCTCTTTAGCCTTAAGAACTTTTTTCTTTAAGTGGTCATCTATAAATGGACCTTTTTTAGTTGATCTTGCCATCTCTTACCCTTACTTCTTTCTCTTAGAGATAATTAACTTATCACTAGCTTTTTTCTTACGAGTTTTGTAACCTTTAGTCGGCATACCCCATGGAGTAACAGGGTGTCGTCCAGAGTTAGTTTTACCTTCACCACCACCGTGTGGGTGGTCAATAGGGTTCATCGCAGACCCTCTAGTTTGTGGTCTAATCCCTCTGTGTCTCTGTCGTCCAGCTTTACCACCAACAACATTTGCCCAATCTTCACTACCAACTGTACCGATAGTTGCCAAACACTCACCAAGAACATATCTCATCTCACCAGATGGAAGTCTAAGTGAAACATATTTACCATCTCTACCCATAATCTGTGCATAACCACCAGCTGAACGGGCGATTGTACCACCTTGACCAATATTTAGCTCAATATTATGAACAAGTGTTCCAACAGGAATCGCTTTTAGCTTCATAGCATTTCCAGTTTTAATATCAAGACCAGACTCTGCTGACATGATTTTATCACCAACACTCATACCTTTGGCTTGAAGAACATATCTTCTATCACCATCTGTATATTTTACAAGACAGATTCTACAAGTTCTATATGGGTCATACTCAACAGAGGCTACTGTCCCCTCTACACCAAACTTGTCTCTCTTGAAGTCGATAATTCTATATAGCTTTTTTGCTCCACCTTGTCTATGACGAGAAGTGATTCTACCGTTATGATTTCTACCTGCACTTCGTGGAAGTTTTTTAAGAAGACTTCTAACACTCGCTTTTGCAGTAATATCACCACTATCAAGGTTAGTAATATATCTACGCCCTGCTGTGGTTGGTTTATATGATTTAATTGCCATCTCTTCTCCTCTATACTGTTAAGCTTTCAAGTTTAGCATCTTCAGGAAGAGTTACATAGAACTTTTTACTGTCTGGTCTCTTACCTTTGATACCCTTGAATGTCTTAATCTTACCATTAACACGCATTGAGTTCACTCTCAATGGCTTAATATCAAAATACTCTTGAAAAACTGCCTTAAGACCATTTTTAGTCATCCGTGGAGTTGTCTGCACAACAATCACAGAATCCTCTTGAAGGTTAAGAGTCTTCTCTGTGTATAGTATTGCTCTAATATCTGTAATATCTGCCATCTTAGCTCTCTTTCGTCAATTTATCCCAAACAGCTTTTTCAATTACCACAGAGTGATAAGCAGCTGCTAGGTATGCATTTAGTTCATTTGGTTCAATAAGGTATGCATCTTGAAGGTTTCTAAATGCTAAAAATGTTTTATCATCAATAGTCTCTTTTACCACAAGAACATCTCTTTGACCAAGACCAGCAACAAATGTGTTTGCATCTTTTGTTTTTCCTGATTCAATCACCACACTATCAACCACAAAAAGCTTCTCATTAGTAGCCAAATCAGCCAATGCACGATTAAGTGCTAACTTCTTTTGCTTCTTATTTACTTTTTGGTCATAGTTTTTGTTGTTCTTAGGACCAAAGGCAACACCACCACCAACAAATATAGGTGAACGAGTAGAACCAGCTCTTGCTCGTCCTCCACCCTTTTGAGCCCAAGGCTTTTTACCACCACCACGAACATCAGAACGGGTCTTGGTGTGTGCAGTATTAGCTCTAAGTCCTGACGCATACGCTTTACAATACAAGTAAAGATTATGTGGATTCACTTCTAAATACGACTCTGGAAGGTCACCTGTTTTAATTACTGTTGTACTCATTATTTAACAATCCTAACCAATCCTCTAGCCCCATTGTGACCAGGAATTGAACCTTTTAATACTAAGATTCCATTTTCAGCATCAAATGAGATAACATCATTTTTAACTGTAACTTGTGTATTACCATACTGTCCAGGCATCTTTCTACCTTTTTGAACACGACCTGGCCACTCGGCATTACCGATTGAACCGATTCTTCTACCAAATCTGTGACCGTGACTTGCTGGACCACCATGGAAATTATGTCTCTTCATACCACCTGAAAAACCACGACCTTTGGTGTTGAGTGAAGTCTTAACCAACTCTACAGATTTCAAAGCATCAGTGCTATAATCACCAGCCTCTGTACCCTCTGCAACAGAGATAGTCATAAACTTATTAAACTCTTTGCCGATACCATATTTGGCTTGTTGACCCTCAATGGCTTTGTTGATTTTCTTAGAGTAGTTATAAGCAACTATAGCTTTGCCATCTTCGCGAACTTCACACACTTTAGTTTCGATAACTTTTAGAAGTGTTACAGGAACACTCGGTACGCCAATAGTTCGGCTCATACCTATTTTTTCTATAATAAATTCCATCATCTACTCCTATTATTTGCTATCCATTGACCGAATCTCAACATCAACTTCAGGAGCAAGGTCTAGTTTCATAAGTGAATCTATAGTGTCCGAAGTAGCTGAAATAATATCAATCATTCTTGCGTGAATTCTAATCTCAAACTGCTCTCTACTATCTTTGTTAACATGAGGTGATTTAAGAACTGTATATTTCTTAATCTTAGTTGGCATTGGAATTGGCCCTCTAAGCTCTGCACCTGTTCGTCTAACAGCTTCAACGATAGAAGCAACAGAACGGTCTAAAACACGATGATCATAAGCTTTGAGCTTAAGTCTAATTTTTTCCATTTATTTTACCTTATAAAGAACTCGTTAAGTTTACCACAACGCATGGCTTCCTTAACTAAAATTTGGAACGGTATTGTACCAAGATAGGCTTTTGGAGAGGTTGTGTTTTTGACTGTTTTTTGTGGTTTTTTAGATTTTGTTTCCTTTTTAAAAGGAAATATGTTGTTGTTTGAATAGATTTTTAAATTTATGTGTGTTTATGTCGGGATGAGGGCAACCCGACCTACTAGAGGTGTGATGAGTAAGAGAGATATACGAAATTTGATTTTTTAGAAATATTCTTACTTTACTATTTTGATTTTATATAGTATAATAACATATATCAAAACAGTAAAGGTATAAAATGCTAAAAAGAGTCATTCAAAAAGAGATAGAAAACGCCTTAAAAATATCTCCATCTCTGCTTATAGCAGGAGCAAGACAGATAGGAAAAAGTACCATTGTGCAGGATATGGATAGAGAGTATATTGTGATGGATGATATTACACAACTCGAAGCGGTCAACAGTGACCCACAAGGGTATATTAGACGCATTACAAAACCTGTAACCATTGATGAAATACAAAAAGCCCCTCATCTACTCACTCCTATCAAACTTTATATTGATAGAGAGAGAAACAACGGTGACTTTTTACTAATAGGCTCTGCCAATGTTCTCAATCTCAAAAAATCAAATGAGTCATTGGCAGGACGACTTATAGAACTCACTATGTATCCCTTTTCAGCCAAAGAGAAAAACCAAGATATTGAAACCAATTTTGTTGATATGCTTTTTGAAGGAGATATAAGCAAACTAAAAGCTACCCCATCACAAACAGAAAAAGTCAAACAGTTTATTATTGAGGGGGGTTATCCTCTCTCTTTTATGATGCACTCACCCAAAGAGCGTTTTTTATGGTTCAACTCCTACATTAGCACCTATATTGAGAGAGATATTAGAAGTATTGGTGAGCTTAGAGATATAGATAATTTTATACGATTTTTCAATGTACTAGCCCCAAGGTCAGCCAATATTTTAAATAAATCAAATATCGCAAATGATACGAAACTAAACTCTGCCACCATAGACAACTACATCTCACTACTCGAAAAAGTCTATCAGATTCATCTACTCAAACCATATTATGAAAATATCGGTAAAACATTTATAAAATCCCCAAAAGTCTATCTAACTGATAGTGGACTATCATCACATATTTTAGGGATAAGAGATGAAAAAGATTTAGAAAACTCTCGATATAAAGGGGCTATATATGAGACTTTTGTTTTTGCAGAATTACTCAAACACATTACCTACTCTCAAAATATTATGGAGTTTTTCTACTACCGAACACAAGATAAAAAAGAGATAGATTTTATTATCAAAAAACAGGAGAGAATTTTAGCAATAGAGGTAAAATCCTCTTATAGTGTAAAGCAGAGTGATTTTAAACATATTATTGATTTTCAAAAACGAAGTGTTTATGAGGTTATGGGCTTGGTTTTTTATCATGGTGAGAAGGTTGTTGGATTTGGAGATAATCGTTTTGCTGTTCCTTTTGGGTGCTTCTTATAAAGATTACACCCAGTCTTGATTTCGACTCTTGATTAAAATCGCAAACATCACAAAGATGCTTGTTATGACTAAGGTTCAAGCTACCTTTTTAATTTTTTGTTTGAAAATTCTATTAGATGCCATATATGCTTGGATTTCGCTTTATATGGTATATAACTAATATATGAACAATAGATTCAAACATATGTATTTTACATTTTTTTATTTGGTGCGTTAAAAAACGCACCCTATATTTATTTAAAATTACCAAAAACAAGAGGAGCTTTTAAATCAAGACTCTTAACCTCTTTCATAACTTTTTGTAAATCATCAATTTTTTTAGCTGATACACGAACTTCATCCCCTTGAATAGATGGAGTAACTTTTAACTTCATAGCCTTAATAGCTTTAACTATCTCTTTAGCTTCATCTTTTTCAATACTATCAACTATTTTATAAATAATTTTCGTATTTCCACCCGAAATTCCTTCAGTCTTAACCTCTTCAAGCGATTTACCTGCTATATTTCGTTTAATAAGCTTAGAGATTAAAATATCTTTTAAAGCATCTATTTTATCTTCACTAGAAGAGCTAAGAGAGAGAACTTTTCCTTTTTCATTTAAATCTATCTCTGCAACTACACCCTTAAAATCAAAACGAGTCTTAACCTCTTTTTGAGCCATAATAATTGCGTTCTTCATCTCCATCATATCAAGTTTTGCTGTTATATCAAAATAGTGGTCTTTTGCCATTTTTTTTCCTTAGGTTAAATATATTGTTATTTTATTTACAAATTTCTTTGAATATTCCATTTTTTATCATATTCAAATTTATCACATAATCATTGTGGGTAAACGTCTCTTCTAGGGGATTGAGTGCTGTTAGCCACCCTTTACCATCAGTTATCCATATAAAATCTATACCTTGAGCTTTTACAAAATCATTTAGACCTTTATACTCTCCTGCTGTAGCTT
>FPHE01000003.1_pt1 | contig 47409 bp, 37 predicted proteins | sample 1057201 | NCBI WGS metagenome assembly FPHE01 (sample SAMEA4473311, study PRJEB15554) | hydrothermal vent metagenome | biome: marine basaltic hydrothermal vent biome; feature: marine hydrothermal vent; material: water | place: Pacific Ocean | collected 2011-06-14/2011-07-23 | depth 1155 m
TATAGAGTGGTTCGCTCATTGGTCTGTTTGCATCTATAAGGTCAATTTTTACAGGTACTTTTACAAGTTGCTCTTCTTTTGTCATATTTTCATCATAAAAAACCACATGGTAGTTGAAGTCTCTACCTACTATCTGTGTATAGAGTGCAAAATCTTTAGCATCTAGTACTGAATTAGTTCTTTGGATATTAAATCGTCCTCTTATGCCTTGAAATGGTTTACCAAATTTAATAGCATAATCTTCAACTTCTCCATCTACTGCATATCCAGTAGGATTGAGACTTGGATTACTTGATAGTCCAGCAGGTAAGGTAAAACTTATAGTATGAGTTCCTGCTGATAATTTACTTCCTGAGTTATAGACTAAATCATTTGCATCATTAAAATGACCATTTATAGCTGTATCTATCCAAATCTTAAGATATGCCTCTTTTGAAAGTGTAACTTGAAGTTGATGTGTTTTATTTGGTTCAAAGTAGCTTCCATTAATATCAGAACCATCAGAATGTTTAATACCATCATCATCATTAATTCCATTAATATCATCTCCATCAGCATTAATAGTATCATAGTTACTAATATCATGGTCAATATTTGCTCCAAGATAAATTTCATTTGCAATTTGGTGCCGTGTTGAACCATAGCTTATTGGAGCATCTCCATAATCATTAAAAACTAAAGCAGATTTTAGACAGTTTGCACCATCATTAAATGATGCCTTTTGAGAATTTGATAAAAAATGTTTTTTACCTGTATTAAGGTTAAACTCAAAAAATCCATTCCCTTTACTATCATTGGCAAAGAAACGACCATTTTTATCTGAAAAAGAGGAGTCAAATTGATAACCAGTGTGGGCATTCCCAATAAAGGTTACATTCCCATCACTTGCATCTATTTTGGTAAGCTTACCACCATTAGCGATTCCATAGAGGTATTTACCATCAGGAGAGAAAGAGAAGTCCAAAATTGAGACAGGTGTACTTAGTGTTATACTAGTCACATTTCTATCTATTAAATTAATTTTGAACATCTTATCAAATGCTCCACCATTAGGGCCTGTTACAAAAAACTCATTATTATAAACAGCTCCTGCAAAGAGTTGAGTTGAGTTAAAATCATCAGGCAATCCTTCAATCTCTCCTATATCAATTACCTTGGAGGTTTTTGAAAGCTTAATAAGATGTTTATAATAGAGTCCATAGATGTAGTTATCTACTTCAGAGTAGGCGATAGCATTATAGAGTTTATTACTCCCCTCATCAGACACTACTTTAAACTCAAATGGATTTTTGGAGGTATCTATCTGATGAAGCCACATTTTTCCTGTCTCTAGTGTTCCTCTTTTGATACTGCTTGATAGGTACATATCACTATTACACTCAAAAGGCTCTTCATTATATTCATCATCATTGTCAATATTAATCCTTAGATAATTGCTACTACTACTATCTAATCCATTAAAATCATACATCTTAATATAAAATTTTTCATCAATCTCAATTAGTTCATCTCCATTGATATAGACAGAGGCATTTTTTTCACTCTCATTTGCATCAAAAGTTATAGTAGTTGGGGGAATCTCTTGATAATCATTGTCATTTTTGGTAGCCGTACCATCTTTTGTTTTAAATTTAAGTGTTAAGCCATCTTTGTTTGCAGGTCTATCTAGTTTAAAACTAAAATCAACCTTTGTTGTACCACTATCTCCCTCATTAAATGAGGTTACAGGAGCTTCAATAGAGACTTTTGGTTTCTCTCCATCATCATTTATAATATAACTCTCTATTCTATTACAACTACTACTATCAAGATTATTTAGATTAGATAACTCCAAATAGAATCTCTCATCAAGCTCTATATCTGTATCACCATTAATCTCAACTGATAGAGATACATTTCTCTCTCCTTCTGCAATAGTGTAAGGTGTTATTGGAATTGATGTATAGTCACTATCATCTGTGCTATCATGAACGGTCTTATACTTAAATGAAGTTCCTGCATGTGCTGGTGCATCAAGTGTAAAGAGGTACTCTAGCGTTTTCTTTCCACTGTTCCCCTCTTGGATAGAGACAATATCACTTGCACAACTCAATGTAGGATAAGAGCCATCATCATTGAGAATTTTACCCAATGCTACAGCACCACCTCCACCAATATTAATCTTATCCAAATTATCAATATAAAAATAGAACTCTTCATCCTCTTCTATTTTTGTATCCCCATTTATTTTGACAGGAATTGTAACAGAGGTGCTACCTGCTGGAATATTTTTTGTTCCACTTGTTGAAATATAATCATTATCACCACTCTCATTTTCTGCTATAGTTGGGTCTCCACTATCTAGTTGACTCCATGTGCCGTAGTCAAAAACAGCATCTACAGGAGAGGGAGGATTGATATTAAAAGTAAAATTTAAATCTTTTTGAGAGCTATTTCCTTCTATAGTAGAGAACTCCCAATGGTCAAACTCAATAGTTGAAAAACTACCATCATCATTATCAATTCGCCCATTTCCATAGCTATCTTCTATCGTACCATCAGAGTTATTGGTTAATCTTACTCCAAAATACTCATCATCTTCTATCTCATCATCACCTAAAATAGTTACAGTAACTGTTTTTTCTATCTCTCCACTATTAAAAGTGAGTGTACCACTAGTAGCCGTATAGTCCGAACCTGCTGTTGCCGACCCATCTTGTGTATGATAATCAATAGTTATGCCATCAAATGGTGCTTTTTTAAGCAAAGAGACAGTAAATATCATCTCTTGTGTTGTGCCACTAGCTCCCTCTGTTACTCTCTCATCAGAGATATAGAACTTAATAGGGTCATCATCATATATAGTTCCTAGAGCATTACCATCATGTATAGTAGCTCCTACTATAGATGTTATATCAAGATGAAACTGCTCCATATTCTCATTTTTCTCATCACCAATAATCTCTACAGGTATAAATCCATCTCGTACACCTTCAGGAATTGTAATAGTTCCATTGGTCTCAATATAATCTTTACCTGCTTTAGCTGTTCCATCACTTGTAGCATAAGTTATAGTTACTCCACCCACAGGAGCAGGTCGATTTAATCTAGCAGTAAAGTTTAAAACCCAATTGCTATCTCTCTCTGATTCGGCTCTATTGTGTAGAGTCAAGGAGAGAGGCTCTATCTCATTATCTATAATCGTACCATAACCTCTATCTTTATCTATCTCATAACTATTAGTAGGGTTGGTTAAGACAATATAGAGATTTTCATCCCCCTCATACTCATCATCTCCTTTAATAGGAACACGAATCTCTTTGGTATCTTCTCCTCCACCATCCCATTTAGGAGCAAAAGAGAGTGTTCCACTAGAGGTTATAAAATCCTCACCTGCCGTAGCAGACCCACTATAGATTTGATAATCAACTTCAACAGAAAAAACCCATGATTTTTGGGTAAGTGTCACCTCAAAAACCATCTCTTTGTTACTATCTCCAGCATCCCCCTCTATTACATCTGGGGCATCAGCAATATTGATTTTATTATCAGTATCTGCATATACAATAGTGGTAAAGAGTATAAGCCATAAAAGTAGTAATTTTTTTAAAATTGGATTCATTTTTATTCTTTCTTAATTTGAGATATTAATTTGTTAATTATATCATTAATTTATTTTTTTTAAATTAAAATTAAGAAAGTTTTTTAATTAATAAAATTATTTTTGTGTAATCTTAAAAGCCTCCCCAACAGCTTTAATAAAAGAGCTTCTAACCCCCCCCTCTTCAAGAGCAAAATAAGCGGCCGCCGTAGTCCCTGCTGGACTCATTACAGAGTCTTTTATCACAGCAGGATGACCAGAAGCGATAAGTGGTGCAAATCCCTTAAAAAGAGAGTTGGTAATCCCCATCGCATCAGGTCGCTTTAGCCCCTCTTTGACCAACCCATCCATCATAGCCTCTGCAACTAAAGCAAGTAGAGCAGGACCAGAACCTGCAACAGCAGTTGCTATATCTATCTCCTTTTCAGAATCGACCCAAAAGGTATCACCAATAGCTGAAAAGATAGCCTCTGCATCTTCTCTTTTGCTTTTATCTCCAGTTATTACACTTGTTGATGCCCCAAATTTAGCCGAGATATTTGGCATGATTCTTATATAATTTTTTGCATCTATATTAGCTTTTAGTGACTCTATATCTGCCCCTGCCAAAACAGAATATAGTGTATTTGCTTTGCCTTTTAGCTCTTTTCCAACACTCTCTAAAATATAGGGTTTAACTACAAGTATAATATTTCTATTGGTTATATCAAAATTTTCAGGAGAATATATATCTGCATCAAACTCTCTTTTCAACTCCTCTTGTTTTGATATATCAGGTTCTACAAACTCCAATCTATATCTATCTTTGAGTCCATAGGCAATTGCCATGCCCATTGCACCAGCACCTATAATTGTAATTATCAAGATTTATCCTTTAATTTTTTTGGGATTATAGCAAAATGTAATAGAGTTTTGCTTCGTTCTCATTGCTCCAAGCTAGATTAGTTTTAAATTTTATTGGTTTTGGCTAAATTGTAAATTCTTCTAACCTCCATTTAATTAAAGCAAATATATGAAAGCGATAGGTACTATTTTTTATTCTTATCCGAATTATCTCTCTCTCCTCCACCAAACATCCAAAACTTACCTAGCAACATAGCACCTACAGTACCCAAAACAACAACATATACAATCCACGGTTCTCTCATTATAGACCTCTCTTAATTTAACTAACAGTATAATACCAAAAATTAAAGGTCAAAGAGATGAGTAAAACTATTATATTTTTAATTTTCATACTAAATTTTACAGAGGCAAAAGTATTGCAAAAAGGTTTTGTATATATAGAAGATGAGATTCCTAATATCCAATTAGAGATGAGATATTATGGTCAAAATAATTTTATAGGTAGTCGCATTGATGGTTATCTAACTCCTAGGGCTATATTAACCAAAGAGGCAACCACTGCACTAAAAGAGGTACAGATAGAGTTAAACTCATTTGGTCTAGGGATTAAGATTTTTGACTCATATCGTCCTCAAAAAGCAGTTGACCATTTTGTAAGATGGGCTAAAAATCTATCTGATATAAAGATGAAAGATGAATATTATCCTACTGTTGATAAAAAAAATCTTTTTAAGTTTGGATATATTGCCAAAAAATCTGGTCATAGCCGTGGAAGTACTGTTGATTTGACTATTATAGATTTAAATAGCACTGTTGAGCTTGATATGGGAAGCCATTTTGATTTTTTTGGAAAAAAATCTTGGGTTAAGTATCAAAAGATTACTCCAAATCAGAGGGCAAATAGAATGCTACTTCATACTATTATGACCAAGCATGGATTTAAATCTTATGCAGAAGAGTGGTGGCATTTTACTTTGAGAGATGAACCTTATAGAGATAGCTATTTTAATTTTAATGTGGAGTAGTAAAATATTTTTTTAAATATTTTCATATTTAGTACTAATTCTCTTGTTATCATTACAGTATCAAAAGGGAAAATTATCATGAAAACATTAACTAAAATAACAACAATAACTTTACTTCTAGGAACATCTACACTATTTGCATCTCATCTAAATGATTATGCTATAACTAACAACTATAAACTACTAAATGATATGAACTTTGCTAAAAAACAGCAGACTCTTATCCTCGATATGAACAGAGCTTTAGAGACAAACCATGTAGATATGGATGCTTATAAACAATTTACTAAAGTTCTTTTAGGATTGGTCAAAGGAGATGAGTCTCTAAATCTAAAAGGTACAAATATTCCAAAGATTAAAACTAAGCTCAATGAGATTCAAGAGCTTTGGAAGATTGAACTATCAACACTAAGTAGTGCTAAATCAAACAAAGATACTAAAAAAGCTATGGAGATACTAAATAGTGTTCTAACAAAGATGAATGAAGCCGTCTCACTTTATAATAAATCTTATAATAGATTTAAACAAAAATCAAAACTCTCTTCAATAGTAGGTCAACATATGATAGCTAGTGAGCAGAAACAGATGTTTGCATTTAATTTTACTAAAAAATAAGGTGTTGAAATTTGATAAAGATATTCTTACTTTGAATAATAATTAATATCATCTCCCCACAAAGCATGAGGAGATAAAATGCTAGAGGATATTAAAACCCACTAACCTTAACCATTTCAGTAATATAATCCAAAAGTGGGTCAACAAAGAACATTGAACCCACTGTTACAGCTACAGTGATACCAAGAACAGTCATAAGAGGTTTAGAGACATTATAATATACAACTTTCTCTTGAAGTTCTACTGCTGGTTCTTTTAGGAACATATATACAATTAGCTTTAAGTAATAGTAAGCTGATATTGCTGAGTTGACACCCATAACAAGAGCTAACCAAATCATACCTACATCTACTGCTGAACTCATAATGTAAATTTTACCCCAAAATACAGAGAATGGTGGTACACCTGCAAGTGAGAGCATAAATAGAGCCATAACAACAGCACCCATTGGCATTACATTAATCATCCCTGCGAATTTTTCGTAAGGGTGGTCATATCTTGCGTGGTGGATATTGTGTTTATGACGGCTTACCCATAGCATTGTGAATGCACCGAGGTTTGTGAACATAAATAGACCGTAATACAAGAATACAGAAGCATTTGCTTTTGTAGTTGCTATTGCGATTGCAGCCATAATAAAACCTGCGTGTGAGATTGATGAGTATGCCAACATCCGTTTTACATCTTCTTGGACTAATGCCATGATATTTGCTAGTGTCATTGTGAGTACTGCTAAGATTAGGATAGCAGTTTGCATCCATTCAACACCGAGGTGGATTAACATCTCAAAGATTCTTATAGATACAACAACTGCTGTCACCTTTGGAACAATTGACATAAATCCTGCTAGTGGGGCTGATGCTCCCTCATACACATCTGGTGCCCATGTATGGAATGGGAATAGAGATAGTTTAAACGAGAATGCGGCTAGTAGGAACGCTGCACCTGTAATAATTAGTGCTATAATCCCTGCTTCATCCATTCTTGATTGAACGGCATCTGCTATTTGATATAGCTCTAGGCTTCCACTAATTCCATAAAGGATAGCTGAACCCATAGTAAATAGTCCTGCTGCCAATGCACCCATTGTAAAGTACTTAACTGCTGCCTCAAATGAGTTGTGTCTGTTGTGTAGAGCTATTAGAGTATAGAGTGATAGTGAAGATGTCTCTAGTCCTATAAATATAAGGATTAGGTTATCACTACTCACCATAAACTGTAGACCTGCTAACATAAATAGGAACAGAGCAAAGAACTCTGGGTATGAGTACTCATGAAATCTTTTTGAGGTAAGGGCTAATGGAATAAAAAGCATTGACGCTACCAAGATAAGAATTTGAGTGATAATTGCGATACCATCAATTAGCATCACATCAAAAAACCCTCTCTCATTTATATTTAGACCAAGAACTGCTCCAAGGTCAATTAATATAATAAGAAGAGTCAACATAACATAAAGAGACCTATGTAAATTCTCTTTAAATAGGTCGATTACTAAAATAATAAGACCACCGAAGATTGCTATAAGCATCGGTGATAGAGTCGCTAGGTTTAGAGACTCCAAGCTGATATTTACTGGCTCTAACATTATTTTTCCTCCTTATCAGACTCTTCTTCTTTTGGTTTCATAGATATAATCATATCTTTTGCCTCTTGGGTTCGAGCTTTGTACTCCATCTCAACTAAAAGTTTTTGAACAGAGTTATCAATTGGTCCAAGTACTGGTTTTGGGTAGACCCCTAACCATACTACAATAGCTACTAGAGGTAAAAGTGCTGTTAGCTCTCTTCTGTCTAGGTCTTTTAAGTTTTTGTTCTTTTCGTGGGTAACTGGTCCAAAGAATGACCGTTTGAATAGTACCAACATATAGACAGCTCCTATAATAATTGTAAGACCTGCGATAACAGTTCCAACTGCTGATACCTGATAGAAACCAAGTAGTACAAGGAACTCACCAACAAATCCAATTGTAAGTGGCAATCCAACTGATGCCATAAGTATTACACCAAAGATAGTTGCATAGACTGGCATAACTTGTGCTAGACCACCAAACTCACTCATTATTTTAGTTCCTGTTCGCTCATAGATAACACCTACAAGCATAAACAAAGCTCCTGATACAATTCCATGAGAGAGCATAAGGAAAATTGAACCACCAAGACCCTCTGCGTTCATTGCAAAAGTACCAAGCATAATTACACCCATATGTGATACTGAAGAGTAGGCGATAACCTGCTTCATATCTTTTTGGGCAAATGCTACCATAGCTGTGTAGACAACCATAATAAGTGAGAGTGTCATAATAAATGGAATCATGCTAACAGATGCATCAGGAAACATTGGAAGTGAGAATCTCACAAATCCATAAGTACCCATTTTAAGAAGTACTGCTGCTAGGATTACAGAACCTACTGTTGGTGCTTGACCGTGTGCGTGTGGTAACCATGTGTGAAATGGGAACATTGGCACTTTGATAGCAAAACCTGCAAAGAGTGATAAAAATAACCAAAACTGCAAATTGGTTGATAAATCTAACTGATACCAATCTAATAGATTAAATGTCCATACTCCTGCCTCTAGGTGGTATAGATATGCTATTGACAAGAGACCCACCAACATTACAAGTGAACCTGCAAATGTATAGAGGAAGAACTTAATCGCTGCATAGACTCTTGTAGGCCCTCCCCATGCTCCAATAAGATAGAGCATTGGAACTAATGAAAGCTCCCAAAACATATAGAAGATAATCGCATCTAATGAGAGGAAAACACCTACCATTGTCATCTCAAGAAAAAGCAGAGAGACAATCATATTTTTCATATTGTTAATCTTGTTCTCATCTAATAAAATAATTCCAAGCAGTGTAATAAGTGTTGCCATAATCACAATAAATAGTGATATACCATCAACACCTAAGTTGTATGAGATACCAAATTGTGAAATAATCGGTGTAAACTCGGTAAACTGCATTCCTGCATTGGCATTGTCAAAACTCATCCATAACCATATGGAGAGAAAAAACTCTACTGTTGCGACAGCAATACCATACGCTTTGGCAGAATTCTTGTCAACAACAAATCCTAATATCCCAGCTAACAGTGGGAAAAATATCAATATACTTAATATATGGTCCATAATCTCTCCTTAACCTAAGACAGCTGATATAGCTGCTGCCACTATTAGTAATAATGCACCTGCACCCATCCAGTTAAGGTAGGATGAGAGGTTACCATTTTGCATAGTTCTCGATTTGTCACCTGTAGAGTAGATTGTTCGAGCAATCGCATCAACAGTGCCATCAACCATCTTTTTGTCTAGTTCCCAAAACTTAGCAGATGCGGCTATATATGGTTGAACAATAAATCTATCATAAGCATGAGGAACATAATATTGATTCTCTAAGAGCTTATAGATAAATGTCTTCTCAAGCTTCTCATTTCTCTGCCAAGCCATAGCATCTCTTCCTGCATATTTTCTATAAGCAATCCAAATACCTATTAGAGCAAAGACAATAACAATTGTTCCTAACAACCATGCTATATGGTGTGTATGTTCAGCCATCTCATAATTTGGAAGATTTTTGGTGATGAACTCTTTGTATGGTTCCATAAACCAACCAAATGAGATAGCAAGAATAGCTAGTGGAGACATTGCTACAAGTACATATTTATACATATCGTGTGGGTGAAATCCTAGTGGCTTCCATCTTTCTTCACCGTGGAATGTAAAGAATACTTGTCTAAAGCTATAAAATGCCGTCATACCTGCTGTAATAACCAACATAAACCAAATTAGATAAGTTCCTTCATTAAATGCTGTCTCTATAATCGCATCTTTTGAATAAAATCCTGCAAAGAAGGGAAGACCAGCAAGAGCAATAGAGGCAATACCCATATAGATATATGACCCCATCATCACATTTCTCATTCCACCCATCTTGAAGATGTCAAGCTCATCATCCATTGCGTGCATAACATTACCTGCACCAAGGAAGAGTAGAGCTTTGAAAAATGCGTGAGCTGCAAGGTGGAAAAGTGCAATCCAATATGCACCAAGCCCAGCGGCCGCAAACATATATCCAAGCTGTGAGAGTGTTGATAGAGCAACAATTCTCTTTATATCTCTAGCTATAAGTGCCATAGATGCCGCATAGAAAGCTACAAATGTACCAAGAGACGCGATAAATAGGGAGACACCAGAGACTGCATCCAAACTATAGAGTGGACTCACTCTAATTACCAAGAAAACCCCTGCTGTTACCATAGTAGCTGCGTGAATTAGAGCAGAAACTGGGGTTGGCCCCTCCATTGCATCTGTTAGCCATGTGTGTAGTGGGAATTGCGCCGATTTACCCATTGCACCGATAAATAGTGCAATAGCGATACCAACAAGTAATCCCTCTGCTAAGTGTGGAAGTGCGTCAAATACAACACTATATTGAAGTGAACCAACATTCCAATAAATCAAAAAGATACCAACAAGCATACCAAGGTCAGCAATACGGTTCATAATAAACGCTTCATTTGCTGCCCATGATGGTGAGATTGATGGATTCTCTTCAAATGGTTTATCCTCTTTGTGATACCAAAAACCAATTAGTAACCAAGAACAGACACCAACACCTTCCCAACCTATAAATAGACCTGCAAAGTTATCAGACATTACAAGTATCATCATCGAAAATACAAATGCTGATAGATATGCAAAGAATCTATTAAAACTCTTGTCATGGTCCATATATCCATTTGAATAGATATGAACAATAGTTGAGACCAATGAAACAACAAGCATCATGGTTACAGATACTTCATCCACAAGAAAACCAAATGGGATATTTAAACTACCCATACTTATCCAGTCCATCATTGTGACCTCTACAGCTCCAAACTCTGCTACATGCATAGCAAGGGCTACAGAGGCTAAAAATGATACACCAATTAATGCTGGATTAACAACACCTACTAGAATACTCTTTGGACTTCTTGCAAAAAAGAGTCCTGCAAACAGAGACCCAACGAAAGGGGCAAAGAGTGCTATATATACTAAACTTTCCATACGGTTATCCTTTCATATTTGCAATAACATCAAGGTCAAGTGAACCATGCTTCTTATAGAGAACAATCAATAGACCAAGACCAACAGCAACCTCAGATGCTGCAACTGCGATGATAAAAAAGGCAAACATTTGACCTGATAAATCACCGTAATAATTACCTATCGCGGCAAAAGCGATATTAACTGCATTTAACATAATCTCTGTTGCAAAAAATAGCATAAGAAGATTTTTTCTTCTAAGCACCCCAACAAGTCCTATACTAAATAGCAGTCCTGATAGTATAAGATAGTGACTAATTCCTATCATTTTCCTGCTCCTTCTATATCTGCTTTTTCAGCTATCTCTTCAGCATTATAAATTGCATCACTTGCTGACTCAAACTTATGGTGTAGTACCTCATCAACTACATCATCATGTGTAGTAAGTGAGTGGTCCATCTTTTTACCTGCTAAGATAATACCTGCTATCATCGCCACTAGCAACATAACAGCAGCTACCTCAAATGGTACAAGATATTTTGTAAATAAAACCATACCAACAGCTTGTGCATTTCCAACACCTTCAATCACTGGATAGAGTGCCTCTATATTCTCACCAATAATTGGTGCTGAGAAGATAACCACAAATACCACTGCCATCAATACACCCAATATCATAACTAGTATTGGGTGCTGATGTTTCTCTTTAATATCTTTGGTAGCATCAAAGAACATCATAGCAAATGCATAAAGTGCCATAACAGCACCTACATATACTATCAATTGAACAACTCCTAGAAAATCTGCTCCTAAGAGGAAAAAGAATCCTGAAATCATTACCATCCCCCCTGCTAATGATGTCATAGCATAGAGGACATTTTTACTCATCGCCGTAATCCCAAACAACACCACTGTTGATATTGCAAAGATATAAAAGGCTATAAACTCATACATTTTCTCTCCTTTTTAATACGCAAGTGGCGTTTTTTTGATATTCTCATCAGCATTAGGAGTCACAGAACCAAAGCCTTGGAACTCCTGCTGAAGATTAAGATTATCAATTGGAGTTAGCATATCTTCAAATAGAGAGAAACTAGCTCTCTGCTCTGATGCTGTCTCAATCCTAGCCCCATGCACAATTGCCAACTCTGGACAAACCTCTGCACAATATCCACAGAAGATACATCGTCCAAAGTTAATTGTATACTCCGTCACCTCTTTTCTTTGGTTATCATCATATGCTGTATCCATTGTGATACATTTAGCAGGACATATCTTTTCACAAAGCCCACAACCAATACATCTATAGTGACCACTCTCTAGTAATCTTAGCATCTCATGAATTGCTCTATATCGTGGAGATATAGGCAACTTCTCAAATGGATACTGTGTTGCGTGTGACTGTCCACCAAAGAGCGACTGAACCATAATACGCATCGTCACACCAAGACCAACAAAAAGCTCACCACTCAAAGTCCGTGCAACTACCTGCTTGAACTTGTTCCATCCAGTAGTAGGAGTACGAGGTAAGTCTAATTTTGTATAGTTTTGTGTTCCGACATTTCTGTCTCTAAATTTCTCTAAACCCATAACTTCTCCTCTCTTATTCTATTATCATCATAACAACACCCGTTATGACAACATTTACCACTGCTAATGGCATTAAGACTTTCCAACAAAGCCACATCAATTGGTCTGGTCTAATATGAGGCCAAGATGCTCTTACCCATAACATCAAAAAGAACGAGAAGGCAACTTTGGCAATAATCATAAACCAACCTGGGAATATCCAAAAGTCATTATATCCACCAAGAAAGATAACAGAAGCCAAGATACCAATGGTAATCATATTTGCATACTCACCGATAAAGAAGAGTCCCCATCTAAGACCACTATACTCAGTTACATAACCTGATACAATCTCTGCCTCATGCTCTAGTAAATCAAACGGTGTTCTGTTTGTCTCTGCATATCCTGCTATAAAAAATAGGATAAATGCAACTGGTTGATAGACCACCATCCAAGTACCATCAGCTTGATAGCTGTTAAAATCTACTAGCGAAAGAGACCCAACCATCATAATAGGTGCAAGGATTGAAAGCCCCGTTACAACCTCATAAGATAGAAACTGAACAGCAGTTCTAGCTGACCCAATAATTCCCCATTTATTTGCCTGTGACATACCTGCTAGTAGTGGAGCATAAAGCCCTGCTGCCATCATCCCTAGTACAAAAAGAATACCAACATTAATATCAGATGCTATAGAGGGAACAAATACATCTATAAATGGCACTGTAAAATCAGGAAATACAGGAACAGATGCCAAGGCGATAAACGCTGTAGCTGCCATAATTACAGGAGCTATAGAGAACACAATCTTGTTAGCGTGTTGTGGGATAATATCCTCTTTGGTAAAGAGTTTAATCCCATCTGCTGCTAACTGTAACAATCCAAAAGGTCCAACATGTTGTGGCCCAAGCCTTCGTTGCATAAATGCAAGTACTTTTCTTTCGATATAAGTACCAAACCCTGCAATTGCTGCAATTACTGCCAAAATTATAACTGCTTTGATGATGACACCAGCAGCAGTTACTTCTGGTAACATTGTTGCATCCATTTTATACCTCCCTTATTACTACGGATTTATATCTCGACTCACCAAAGAGTTCATAGATATTTTCTGCACTTTTAAAGTCAGGAACAGCGACAATATCACCCTCCATCCTCTCATCAACTATAACATCTAGTGTCAAGTTACGGCTATCAAACTCAACAATAACTTTATCAGCAAGTTTTTCAGCTTTAGATGCACTAACATATAGACCAAATTTCTCAAATATCTGATGAGCTTTGTCAGAGAAGTCATTAAATTGTCTCTGTGGATTACATCTATAGGCTATATCACCCTCTAGTGTTCTGCTATCATCAAACTTATCCACTACTATCTCACTAGCCTCTAACTTACTAGTCTCTAGCAAATATCCTCTGTTTTCTGTTCCATCGTTAGTATAACTATTTGGAAGAGAGTCAAACTCTACTGCTTTAAATCCCTTATCTGTTGGGAGATGTGGTGTCCAATCAATAGTCTCTTTTGGAGCAGATAGAATCTCTTTCATAATATCATTTAACTCATAACCGTTGTACTCCAGAGCCACATTTGTAGGTGTTACTCTTTTGTGCATATTGGTTAGAGTTCCCTCTTGTTGGTTCATTGCTGGTATATCTAAATCACCATCACCTAGAGCAGATAGTCTAAAGTCACCTGATACATTATAACCGATAGTATATCCACTAGCTTCATCATCAAGGTCACAGATTAGTGCAACACCTAGTGAGTTGGTCTTTGGTGGAATCATTGCCACTTTAACAGCAGATGTTGCTTCAAGCACTGCAATAAGTTTTGCTAAGTTTTTAGCTTTTTCATGGAAATAGAGGTCTTCACCAACTATTAATGAGAAGTTCTCTTTTTTCTTCATCATCTTGACCATAGCTTTATCAAACTTTGCACTATCACCACCAAGAAGCTCAACAAAGTTAGTATCAAGTTGCTCTTTTACAGAGTTTGGTAACTTACTTTCATCTGCAAAGAGTTTTATAATCATAAGAAGAACTGCCTCTTCTTGACCAACTTTGTGTGTAAATGTCTCGATAGCTCTACCAAATGTAGGTACTAGATTATCTCCAACTGGGTGGAAGTATATTCCTGCACCTTTATTCATCTTTTGAACATTGTTAAAGGCGTACCGTGCATTAGGATTATCATTTCTTAGACTTGTTCCTACACTCATTACAAAATCACTAGCCATAACCTCTTTAAAATCAGTGGTGTATAGTGAGTTTCCTGATGCTTGAGTGTAGAAATTTAAGAATCGTTGAAATGCTCTAGCCTCACGGTTAATTAGCTTCACACCCTTTTTCTCTTTGAGTGTTTGAAGCATAAGTGCCTCTTCATTTGTAATAATAGAGTTGAAATGAATCACCTCTGCCTTGTTAAACGCCTCTATAGCCTTAGCAAAAGCAACCTCGTCTTTACCCTCAACTCTGTTTTCAAAATCATAACCAAATCTACCTGCACCACATAAAGAGACATAATTCCACTCATTAGTTACTCGATAAATCTTCTCTGTTCTATCAGAAATAGAGGTTGGTTTTGTCTCATAATAGATTTGACATCCACTACTACAATGTGCGCAAGTTGCAGGGATTCGTTTTAAATCCCAAGCATTTGAAGAGTAGACAAAGTCTCTACTTACTAAAGCACCAACAGGACAAACTGCTTGACACTCACCACAATCACTACAATTTGTGTAAGGCGTACCATTACTTGGTGCAATGATAGATTTTTGAAGTTTGTTCCACATCGCATAAGCATCTTTTGGCATTGAACCTTTTAGCCCTTTATCTAGTGATGCACCACCTCTTTTTGTTGTCTTAATCGCTGCATCACCAATCATATCTTTACAAACAGTTGTACATCTTTCACACACAATACATAATCCTGCATCATAATGAAGAACACTACTCCAGTTAGCAGTCTCCCTCTTTGTATCAGGAATACTATAGCTCTGCGAATCTACACCTAGTTCAAGTGTATAGTTTTGCAACTCACACTCACCACTCTTGTCACACACACCACATTGAAGTGGGTGATTGACATCATAGACCTCCATAATGGCTCTTCGCTCTTTAAGTATATTTGGGGTAGAGGTAGTAATCTCCATACCCTCTTTAACTTTAGCATTACAAGAGTAGACCTGCTTACCATCTGCTTCAACAAGACAAATACGACACGCTAGTGTCGGTGAACATCTTGTCAGATAACAGATAGCAGGGATAAATACATCATTTGCTCTTGCAGCATTTAGGATATACTCACCCTCCTTGGCTTTGTACTCTTGACCATCAATTTTTATATTGATTTGACTCATTTTTCCATTCCTACCTTTTTAAATTCTAGCCTAGAAAATCTATAAGAGGATAGCAAAGAAGCCCTTAATCCCATATCGTAAGTCGGATTAAGTGCCACCGTTCCTTTCATAGATGTATCAATCTTAAACAGTCGAGAAAACTCTACACCATCAAGAGCAAATTCCACCCTATCGCCATCTTTTAGCTTTGTTGCTGTTGCAAACTGTTGTGAGCCAACTAAAAGCCCCTGCTTATCTTCTAGTTGTCGCACAAAGCTCATTGGTGTATATATGGTGTTGCTGTTACAGTTATAGATAACTGCCCCATCAAACCTTTCCATCTCTTCTGGCTCTTCAATCTGCTCATCAACTTCAACTGTTGTTGGAGTTAGCAGAAAACCTCTAAACTCATCTCCTACTGCATCAAAATGGTTTGGTAAATCATCAAATCTCTCTGATTTAAACCCTTTTTCTGTTGGGAGTTGTTCTGTATAGTCTATTGTATACTCCTCTTTAATCCCAAGTGCATTAGCAATATCATTGAGGATATAACCATCATAAGAGACTGCAACATTCGTGGGAACTACTCTTTTATTTATAGTAGTAGTTGTACCCTCTTGTTGAGTAAATGATGGCATATCCAAACTATTGCTATCATACTTTGTATCTCCTAATGCACTTAGGGTAAAGTCGGCTTTGGCATTGTATCCAACTGTCGGACTCTCTGCTACCAAATCCAGCTCACATATAAGAGAAACACCAAGAGTGTTACCCTCTGGTGGAACCATTACTACATTAAATCCTGCATACTTCTCAAGAAGTGCCAAGAGTTTTGCAATATTAGCAGAGCGAGGATGAGCATAGAGGTCACTACCTACTACCAAAGATAGACCTCTTTTTTTAATTAGTGATTTTTGTAGAATCTCTAGCTCCTCTTCTCCCACATTAGATTCAGCAGATAGATTTCCAATATCTAACTCATCTAAGATGGCTCGAATATTTTGTGGAAGTTCTATATCTTGTAAAAGTGTCTCCACTAAAAGAGCAGATACTCCCTCTTCACTTCCTACTTCATATTTGATAAATTGTGTAACAATATTATCAAGTTCACTATCCTCTATTGGGTGCATATAGACAACTCTTGCTCTATTCCACTTACTTGCCATATTGATATGATACTTCACTTGGCTACTATCATCATTGATTTTAGTTCCAAGTACAATAACTGCTTGTGATTGGCTTATCTTTTTGAGGTCTCCACTATAAAGGCTTTTTCCTGTAATAGAACCATAAGCTGACAAAAAGTCTTGATATGCTTTAGCAGAGTGAGAGACAAGTTTATAGCCATATTTCTCTTTGAGTCTTTGAAGTATCATCGCCTCTTCATTAGAGATAGAGGAGTTGAATATAATACTCTTTGCTTCTTTAAACGCTTTAATAGCATCTGCAAATGCCTTTTTATCTTTAGTTACACCCACATTAGCATAGTCAAAAGCGTGTCGCCCAGAGTCACAAAGTGTTGCATGTTCAAAATCATTAGTTACTCTATAGATTCTATCATTCTTTACCTCATAGAACATCTGACAACCACCACCACAATGCATACAAGTAGCAGGGATTTTTTGTAGTTCCCAAGCGTTAGTGGTGTATTTAAAATCAGTATTTACCAATGCCCCCACAGGACATACAGCTGATGCTTCACCTAATGAAGCGTAGTTTTTATCCTGTTTGACATTGATAATTCGTGAAGCATATCCACCAGATTCAACTTGTAGAGCCTCATCACCTGTAATCTCTGTAGAGACCTTAACACACTTCTCACACATAATACACAATGCAGGGTCATAGGAGACAAATCCCCAGTTTTGGACAGGTTTGTGCAAATCTCTTGTTGAAAAGTTTTGCTCACCTAGACCAAACTCTGTAGTTTTATTTTGAAGGTCACACTCTCCACTCTTGTCACATACACCACACTCTAATGGGTGGTTTACATTATAGAGTTTCATAATGTTTTTTCGCTCTCTATAGAGTTCAGGGCTTTGAGTATGAATGACTACCCCATCAGTTGCCTTCTCTTGACATGATAAAATCAATCCATCTACACCATCAACAATGACCACGCACATACGACATGATGCGATAGGTTTTACCTTTGTTAGGTAACACATAGTTGGAATATAGATACCATTCTCTCTAGCAATCTGTAAAATAGTCTGACCAAACTTAGCATTGCAAACTCTACCATCAATAGTTACTGTAATATTTTTACTCATCACACTGCCACCATCGAAATGTAGTAACATCGCATACATCGCTCTGCTTCACTTATCGCCTCTGCACCAGTAAACCCAAGGTTTACCTCTTTGTTGTTGTCAATTCTCTCTGCAACACCAAGTTTCTCACTCTCTTCTCGTGGGATTTCAGGCATCCAGCCTGTAACCTTCTCTTTTTTATTATAGACTTTAAGCCTAGAGAGGTGGTCTTCCATAATCTCATCATCTGTCAAAGTACACTTACCACCATTATAAAGATAACGACTTATTACAGATGCTGTTCTTTTGGCTTGACCAACTGCGTTTACAATAGTCATAGGACCATATTCACAATCCCCTGCTGCAAAAACACCCTCTTTTGAAGTCATATAGTCCTTACCGTTGGTCATAATCGACGACCAAGAGGTCATCTTTATATTCCACTCCTTAGGCAAAATCTGTAAATCAAGTGATTGAGAGACAGCAGGGATTAAGTAATCTATATCGAGATAGAAATCACCATCTTCCTGTTTTATCAGTTGTGCGCGTCCACCATTAGGGTCAGGTACAAGGTCAAACTTATTTACTTTGAGTTTGGTAAGCTTCTCTCCATCATCATAAATCTCTTCGATTGCAGAGTAAAATATAAACTCAACACCCTCTTCAACAGCCTCATGATACTCTTCATAGGTTGTGTTACGAATAATTGTCTTCTCATCTCGACGATAGAGCATAATGACTTTTTTTGCACCCTCACGAATAGAACATCTTACAACATCCATAGAGGTAAATCCACCACCAACACAGACTACAACTTTATCTTTTAACTCATTTGATGCAGGGCTTCCTATATTATACTTATGCCACAAGTTAACCTTATCAAGCATATCAATAGCACCCCAATAACCATCTTTGCTAGGGTCTTCATTTTTAGCTCGAACCTTTTTTGAGAGTCTAGCTCCAAATCCAAGGAAAGTAGCATCATATTCAGCTTCTATTTCTCTAAGCATATCTGCATCAACTCTACAGTTATTAGTGATTGTTACAGCCTCCATCTCTAGCACCAAATCTATATCTTTTTGGTACTTATCTATTGGCATCCGATACTCTGGAACACCCACAGCGACCTCACCACCATTTACTGGCAACTCTTCAAATATATGACTTTGGATACCCTCAAGGGCAAGATAATATGCTACGGTAAGCCCAGCAGGACCTGCACCAATAATAGCTACCTTTTTACCATCATTTCGTAATGGCTTTGGTTCAACAGGATGAAACCACTCTATCTTATGGTCTGTCTCATAGTCAGCACCAATTCTCTTAAGCTCCATAATAGATATAGGCTCATCAAGATTAGCTCTTCTACAGGCATCTTCACAAGGGTGTGGACAGACTCTACCACAAGTGTGAGCTAGTGGCATGGTCTGTCTAGTCGATACCAAAGAGTCACTAAATGTCATATCCCTAACACCCTCAATATAAGCAGGAATATCAACATGAGCAGGACATAAATCTGTACATGGTGCTGTTATTTTAGCGATATATGAGGTATCATCACCATAATGTTTTGAAGCAGTTTTACCATCAATACAAGCATCAAATTGCTCTTTGTAATGCTCCATTAAATCTAAAATAGGTTTGGGAACTGTCTTCCCAATTTCACACTTGGAGGTGACCATCATCGTCTGACCAATCTCCTTTAGATGTGATATATCGTCATGACTTCCCTCGCCCCTAGCTATCTTGTCGAGTAAATCATATAGAATCTTTCCTCCCCACTTACCAGGTGCGCACCGTCCACACGCCTCTGAATACTCTTGGTACTGTGCTGCGTAATGGTTGGCTAACTCAACTGCATCTATATCTTCATCAAAAATGGCAACACCATTCCATCCGATAAATGCTTTTGAGTTTTGCTCTCCATGATAAGTTTCGGGGAGTCTAAATCCCGACTTACTCCACTCATCAGGCGACTTATTACGATTATCAATAAGTTCACCTTGCCAAGTAGAGAACAGTAGTTTTGACATTATTTAGCCTTCCTCTTTGCCATAGGTTTTTTCTTTATGGGTGCTTTCTTTATAGGTGCTTTTTTAGCAGGTGCTTTTTTTACTGTGGCTTTTTTAGTAGGAGTAGCTGTCTTTTCTGCATTAGCTTTTGCTTCTGCTTTTTCAACTTCTTCTTTTGCCTTTGCTTCTGCCTCTTCTTTAGCTTTTTTCTCTGCATCAGCTTTGGCTTTCGCTTCTGCTTTTTCAGCTTCCTCTTTTGCCTTTGCTTCTGCTTCCTCTTTGGCTTTTAATTCAGCTTCTGCCTCTTCTTTGGCTTTTCTCTCTGCATCTGCTTTAGCTTTCAATTCAGCTTCTGCTTCCTCTTTAGCCTTTTTTTCTGCATCAGCCTTAGCTTTAGCTTCTGCTTTCTCTTTAGCTATTTTCTCAGCTTCAACTCTCTTCTCTTCTGCAATTCGTTCTGCTTCTTCGGCTTCGGCTTTTCGTTTAGCTACATCAGCACTAGAGACTTTTTTGACAACAAGCGTCCAATCAACCTCATTAAACTTCAATGAATTCATAAGGTCATGCCCCATATCCCTAACAAAATCAGCAGATTTTTGAATAGAGGAAAAATCACCAACTTCAAAAAGGAATATACCCACTTCACCATCTTTTAGTCCACTAACTATAAGTTCACCCATTCGGTCATAGAAGTTATCGTGTAAATGTCTTAAATCATATCTTTGCATACTCTCTCCTCCTATCGGTCTACTTCACCAAATACAATATTGGTGGTACTAATCATAGTTACAACATCAGGAATATAAGCTCCTAGTAACATCTTTTGCAAATATCCAGTATGGTAGAAACTAGGTGCTCTAATCTTCAATCTATAAGCGTACGGCTCACCCTCTGATTTGATATAGAATCCAAGCTCACCTTTTGGCGACTCTGTTGCCACATATACTTCACCTTTTGGTGGTCTCATACCTTGAGTAACAAGAACAAAGTGTTGCATTAAAGCGTAATTTTGTGTCATAATCTCCTCTTTTGGAGCAGATATATATTGTGGAGCATGAGCCATTAGTTGTGGCTTAGTATCATCATACATAGGGATAAGCTGTCTTAAAATTCTTATTGACTGCTTCATCTCCTCAATATAGATTCTATATCGTCCATATGAATCATTAGTATCAGAGATAGGAATATCAAAGTCCAATTCTGAATATAACTCATAAGGCTCTTCTTTTCGGATGTCATAAGTAATTCCTGAACCTCTAAGCATAGGACCTGTACAACCCCAACTAAGAGCCTCTTCTGGGGGAACAACTCCCACATCTTCGAGACGCATTTTCCATATTCTGTTCTCTGTTAGGAGTGCTTCATATGTAACCTCTATCTCTTTCTCTACTGTATCACAGAATTTGCTAACATTTTCCATCCAATCAGATGGAATATCAAGTGGAACACCACCAATTCTTACAGATGAGTGAGTTAATCTAGCTCCACAATAATCTTCCATTAAATCCATTGCAAACTCTCTCTCACGGAAAGCGTAAAGGAATACCGACATAGCTCCAATATCCAACGCATGAGTCGCTATAAAGAAGAGGTGAGAGATAATTCTATTTAGCTCTAAAAGCATTGTTCTAATAACCTTGGCTCGTCTTGGTGCTTCAATGCCTAGTAGCTTCTCAACAGCCAAAGCATAACCATAGTTATTTGCCGTTGATGCGATATAGTCAAGTCTATCCGTTGTTGGTAAAAACTCATTATAGGTCATATTTTCTGCCATCTTCTCCACACCACGGTGTAGATACCCAATATCTGGATAAGCCTTTACCACCTGCTCACCATCAAGCTCAAGAACTAGTCTTAACTGTCCGTGAGCTGAAGGGTGCTGTGGGCCGAAGTTGATAACCATTGTATTGTCTTCTCGTTCAAAATTGAGATTTTCAAAAAATGGTGATAGTTTATTGGTTTGTTGCATACTCTACCTCCCTACTTTCGTTTGTCTAACTGTTTTTGAGACTTATTGTAGTTTACAAGAACTGTCTGGCTATACTCAATCTTAGTCTCTGGCTCACCTTGTGATATATCAGCACCAAATGGCACTTCTCTACCCACTCGTGAGAATCGTTTGGTATCATATCTCTCAATCCTAGCAGGGTCACGATTTTCTGGTCCAATCGCTTCTCGTGCATCTTTTCCAAAGATTTTATCAACCTCATACCATGAAGCAAACTCATCCCCTATTAATGGATAAGTTTTAAGAAGTGGATGACCTTCCCAATCATCAGGCATAATAATTCTCTTTAGGAATGGATGGTTATTTACATAGATTCCAAAGAGGTCAAACATCTCTCTCTCAGCAAAGTTAGCAGAGTTAAATAGTGGCTCAATTGACTCTATCGCCTCACCCTCTTTGATTCTACAAACTAGTCTCATTCGTTTAGCATTTTTGAGGTTTAACATCTGATAAAAAATCTCAAACTCACCATCTTGTGCCAAATAGTCCACTGCTGAAATCTCTGAACACATAGCATATCCACACTCATCTCTTAGTGTCTCTATTGCTTTAAAGTTATCTTTTGCATCAATTTCAACAATCATTTGACCAATTTGAATAGATGCCTGTTTAATCTCAACTTTAGCTTTTAGAGTCTCTAATTGAGGAGCAAAAAAATCATCCTCTTCTACAGCTGTTCGTGGAACTTGTGGAACCACATGATATCTATCTGTATAGTAAGATTTTTTCTGAACGCTCCCTTTTGGTACATATTTTCTCATTATACTAACCTTAGATTCTGTTTAGTGTTCTTGTTCATATTGGCAGACTCTCGTCTAATCTTAGTCTGCAACATCATCAACGCATACTGTAAAGTCTCTGGTCTTGGTGCGCAACCAGGTAGATAAATATCCACAGGAATAATCCTATCAACACCCTGAACAGTTGCATATGTATTAAACATACCACCTGTATTGGCACAACTTCCCATAGATATAACCCACTTTGGCTCTGTCATCTGGTCATAGAGTCGTCTAGCAAACTCCGAGTGTTTCTTAGATAGCGTACCTGCTAATATCATAACATCTGATTGCCGTGGAGAGGCTCTAAATATAGTACCAAACCTATCAAAGTCATATCTACTACCACCTGCGGCCATCATCTCAATCGCACAACATGCGAGTCCATAAGTCAAAGGCCAAAGCGAGTTACTTCGACCCCAGTTAATCAGATGGTCAACTGTAGTCAATGCCACTGGCAGACCAGCTGAACTGGCATAATTTACTTGATGCTGTGCCATTCAAGTGCTCCTTTTTTCCATGCGTATATAAATCCAATTGTCAAGAGTACAATAAAGAGAATCATCTCTGTAAACCCGAACCAACCAAGCAGTTTAAAGTCGATTGCCCAAGGGAACATAAAGATAATCTCCACATCAAAGAGGATAAACAGAAGTGCTATCAAATAGAACTGTGTTGAGATTGTATTGGGCTGTTTAGTAACCTCTGGACCACATTCGTAGATAGTTAGCTTAAGTTTCTCCGTGTCAAGCCTAGCCATTCTTCTACTTATAAATCGTTGCAGTATAAGCGTTGCATTAAAAGCAACCACTGTAAGGACAAATAAGAAGAAGATACCTAAATAAGGGTGATTGTTAATCACATGAGTCATTAGAACTCCTTTGTCAAGATATTATTCTATGTCACAATTTTTCACACTATAAAATGAAAACGAAAGAATATTAGAGTAATATTAGCAGAAAAGTTATTAAATAGATTGTGTAGTTATTGTGGTTTGATGTGATAAAAAGGCTTTGTAACTAAGTGTTACAGTAGATATTATAACTATAAGAGTAGGATTAAAATTTAATCCTATTTTTTAGGTAAAAAAAACACTTTTTCAAAATTTAAACTTAAATCAGAAGAGAAAGATACAGGCTTAACCAAAAAAGCAAGTGATGCTCTTTTATATACTCTCTGATTTTTATCAAAAAAAGAGTCTGATTTTATTAATTTAACACTAATTGGTTTTATCGTGGTACTTTTTGAATATAACAAACCTGTTAATAGTAAAAAAGTTAAAACCATTTTAATATATAGTTTCATCTTAACTCCATTTATTTTTTAAATTTTCAATATTTTTTTAAAAATATGAATAGAGTAATTATATCAAAACAAAGTTTTAACTTAACTTATTTTTTAATTTTATAAATAAAGTTTTTTTTAAGTTTAATTTGTCCCAAACGGATTCATCCCACCCATCATGCTCATAGCTTGAGACTTCTTGTTATCTTCTACCATTTTAGTAACATCATTAATAGCAGAGATAAGCAGAATCTGTAGAGACTCTTTATCATCTAAAATAGAGTCATCTATAGTAATATCTATCACTTCACCAGAGCCATTGGCTGTTACCTCTATCATGCCTCCACCTGCTTTGGCTGTTAGTATCACATTTTTTGACTGCTCTTCCATCTCTTTTGCTTTTGATTGAAGCTCCTCCATCATCTGACCCATCTTACTCATATCTATCCCTTCAAACACTTTTTCCATCCTCTCTGTATTAATCTAATCCGTTAAACTCTTGTGCTATTGTATTGTCATCTTCTAATATTACAATTTTTGGCTTGAACTCATCAGCCTCTTTTTCATCCATAGAGGCGTATGCGATAATAATAATCTTATCACCCACCTCAACCTTTCTAGCTGCGGCTCCATTGATACATATCTCTTTTTTCCCTGCTTTACCAGATATAATATATGTTGAAAATCGCTCACCATTATTGATATTGACTATATCTATCTTTTGTCCCACTCGCATATTGGCAGAATCCAAAAGATTTTGGTCAATCGTAATTGAACCAACATAGTTTAGATTTGCTTCAGTCACTGTAGCTCTGTGAAGTTTACTATAGAGCATAGTAATATTCATAAACTTATCTCCATTTTTATTTTTTTCTAATTATATCAAGTTTTATTTGTCTATCATAGTATAATATAATTAAAATAAAATTATTTTTAATATTTATAATTGTGGATTAAGTTTTTTTTAAATATAATACTTTTATGAAAACAAATATCAGAAAAACACTAATCCTTTTAAACATCTTTGCTCTCTCCCTATTTTTTCAAGCTTGTGGGAAAGATGCCAATAATAACTCTGAGCAAAAACCAATGGCTGTAGGGACAGCAACTTCTATAAGCTTTAGCTCTAAAGAGAACTCTGATATGGATAAATCCGATATAGAGATACTTACTCAACGACTAGGGCAAATACTTCAGAAACATATTCAAACTATTAATAATAAAGAGGCAACTATCTTTACCAAACAGCTCAACTACTGTGAACTTGGTGGTTCAATTAATGTAGCTAACTACGGAAAGGTTCAAAACCATACAAAAGCAATCTCATTTAATCTATGTAAAGATGATGAGATAATCCAAAATGGAAATATTGAGCTAAGTTACTACAATGCTAATGAAGATGGAAAATTTCCTGAACTCTTAAATATTGTTGTACAAAAACCTTACTTTTTTAATGACTTGAATCTAACAAAAGATACAAAGATTCAGGTTTCAAATATTGTCTATAGTAACTCTAAAGTTTTATCTTTTGAGACATCTACAACAGGTCGAATCATTATAGATAAACGAAAGGTATTTAACCTTCAAAATTTTGAACAGAGGATTAAGCTTTAATCATATATTCATCATAAAAAAGTTCCACTTCATTAGAGGGCATCGGTAGAGCTATTCCGTAGCCTTGAGCACTATCACAACCCAATTTCAAGAGAGCAGGAAGGTGTTCTCTACTCTCTACTCCCTCTGCTACCACTCTATAACCAAAAGCTTTTGCTAGTTGAATTGATGCATCTACCATAGAGTGGTCTCCTCTATCTTTAAGCATACTCATAACAAAACTCTTGTCTATTTTGATAATATCAACATTGAATCTTTTGATAGAAGATAGTGTTGAGAACCCTGTTCCAAAATTATCTAGTGCTATCTTGAAACCAAGCTTTTTAACCTCTCCTAATGCACTCTCATCTAAGTCTATATCTTTGATAGCAATATTTTCAACAATCTCCAATACTATTCTATTTGGTCGGACAGAGGGGTACTGCTCTAATAAAGTTTTTAACATAAACAAGAACTCTTTGGACTCAAACTCATTGGAGCTTATATTGATACTTAATAAAAAATCATATCCATCAGCTATCCATCTCTCATATTGTGCAAAAACACTCCCTATCACCCATTTTCCAAGATGGCATATTATCTCTGAATTATCTAAGATATAGGGTAAAAAGTTATCAGGAGTCAATATTCCACTCTGAGGATGATTCCAGCGTATTAGTGACTCAAAAGCGACTATTTTACCACTTTTTATATCTATAACTGGTTGATAATAGAGAAGAAACTCTCCTCTATCTATTGCTCTTTTTATCTCTTTGCTCTTTTGGGCTTTTATCTTAAACTTAGACTCCTCATCTGCATCAAAAAATCTATAAGGCTTTTTTGACTCTTTTGCAGAGTACATCGCTCTATCTGCCTGTCTCAAAAGAGCCTCTGGGGTTATAGCATTCGACTCTGGAGAGTGAAATGTAATACCAATACTAAAAGAGATGGGTATAGTATGCTCAATATCATCATCATCGATATAAACCACTGGGGCTAAAAAGTTCTTTTCTACTCTTTTTAAAAAGTTTAAGATATGATTATGCTCTCTTAAAAAACCTATAGCCACTGCAAACTCATCTCCACCAAATCTTGCAACTATATCACCTTTTCTTATGGATTTTAGTAGATTTTTAGCCACTTGTTTTAGGATAATATCCCCTGCCTCATGACCATAAGTGTCATTAATAGGTTTGAATTTATTTAAATCTATAGCCAAAAGAGCTACAGACCTATCCTCTCGAACACTACGATGTATAAGTTTCTCTAAAAGAGAGAAAAATAGTCTACGATTTGCTAAGCCTGTCAACTCATCATGTTGAGAAGCAAACTCTAAACTCTTTTTATGACTCTTCTGCTCTCTCTCAATTTTTAGACTATTGACTATATCCTCTAATGCTTCAAACATCTGTTGTGACTCTAAAGGTTTGAGTATATACTTATCTATCCCCATGTTAATAGCTTTTTTGAGATACTCTATATCAGAATATCCTGTAAAAAGAGCTATCCGTTGATTGGGATTAAATCTCTTTATCTCTCTACTCATCTCTAATCCATTCATATGGGGCATAGATATATCTGTCAAAACAATATCAGGAGTATTCTCTTGGTAAAGTTTAATTCCCTCTACACCATCACTTGCAACAAAAATTTTTTTAAAATATCGTGTTAATACACTTTTGACTATCTTTTGTGTTAAAATATTATCCTCAACATATAGTATTGTAAAATCATTCATCAAAAATCTCTTTTAACTCTTTTTGGGTTTATTATAACATAAATAATATAAATTATTAATTTTAAACAAATTTTATTAATATCTCTTTTAATCGCTCTATGCTCATAGGTTTCGAGAGATAATCATCCATTCCAAAATTTATATACTTCTCTTTGTCGCCTTGTAGTGCATTAGCCGTCAAAGCAACTATTGGGATATGCCTCTTGTTCTGTTCTATTTCAAAATCAAGAATATTTTCTGTAGCCTCAATACCACCCATTACAGGCATCTGCACATCCATAAATATAATGTCATACTGATTCTCTTTTCTACATTTTAGTGCTTTCTCCCCATTATCAACTATGGTAACATCTATAGCAAATCTATTTAAAATAGTTCTCATAAGCTTCTGATTGATTAGGTTATCTTCTGCTACCAATGCTCTTGCTCCTTCAAATTTTTGAGGAGAGCTTTTTGTCTTTTGACTACTCTTACTTAAAGTATTATTTAATATCTCTAGTGATTTTATAGTCCGACTAAAATTAATAGGTTTATAGAGAACCCTATCTATACTATTTCTTATCCTATATAACTCTTTTTTTCTATCATCTGCCAATATAAGTACAATTTTTGAAGAAAGCTTTAAAAAAGGAATAATTTGCCTCTCCTTATCAAAAGATGCATAGTCAATAAAAAGAAGATTAGGTAAACTATATGAGGATAGATTTAATAACTCATCTTGCTCATAGGTACGAAACTCTGCTCCTGTATACTCTACATATGTTTTTAAATTTGCATCTACTTTTTTGTTGTTATGGGGAGAAATATATCCAACTTTAAATTGCTCTAGTTCTAATCTAATTCGTTTCTGTATCTCTTTTGGTTTTTTCAATTTCAGAGAGAAGAAAAAGAGCGACCCCTCCCCTCGACTACTCTCTATCTCCAATTTTCCACCCATTCGTTTGATAAATTGACTAGCGATACTAAGCCCCAATCCAGTTCCACCATATTTTCTACTTGTACTCACATCTGCTTGAGAAAAAGCATCAAAGATTTTACTCTTCTCTTTTGGTGAAATACCGATACCAGAGTCCTTAACTGAAAATTTGAGAACAGCATCCTCTTTGGTCTGAGAAATTTGCAAAATAGATATTTCAATATCACCAGAGCTAGGTGTAAACTTGATTGCATTGCTTATTAGATTTGTCATAATTTGCGATATTTTAGTGGGGTCACCTAGTAGCTCTGTAGAGATATATGGGTCTACAGAGACCTTTAACTCAATCTTTTTCTCTCTTGCTTGTGCTATATGGGTATCTATAGTGGCTTCAAATTTTTTAATAGGGTCAAATGGAATAATCTCTAAATCAATCTTTCCTGCCTTAATCTTAGAAAAATCAAGAATATCATTAACTATCTTAATTAGATTATTAGAACTATTCTCTATAATTTCGACCATCTCCTTTTGGTCTTCAAATAGAGGAGTATCTTTTAATAATTTAGTAAAACCAACAATACCATTGAGTGGTGTACGAATCTCATGAGACATATTGGCCAAAAAAAGGTCTTTTGCACGATTTGGTTCTTTTATGGCATTGGCAAGAAATTTATAAATCTCTATGCTATCATTTCTCTGTAGTATCTCTTTTATCTCTCTCTTTTTACGCTCATCTAAATCAACTTCTATATCTCTTAGAGTATCTTTCAAAAAAAGCCTATCTCTATTGATACTGGTTAGAATATGTAAAATAGCCAAAAGAAGAATCAAAAGAATCAACACAAGAAGAGATATAAAAATATATTTATTCATCTCTCTCTCTTTGCTAAGAAGTTGTCTCTCCAAATTGATTGTATCCTCATCAATCAATATATTCTGTGCATCTTTGATTCGTTTTGTCTTTTGGGAAACTTTCTCTAGCCACTCCTTAAGAGATATAGAGTACTCTCCTTTTGCTGATTCTATAAAAATCTGAACCCTATTCTCAAATCCAATTTTAGAAAAAGTCTCCATATTTAGTATCTCATTGACTTTTGAAGCGATATTTTTATTTTTAAATGGAACAAAATTGGGTAAAACTCTCTTAGCCAAGAGAGCATCCCAGTAAGCCAAATCTTCGCTACTCATTGCTCTTGATTCTGTCAATATAAAAGCAAGAAAACTACTCTCCATATTGATACTCTCTCTTAAACGAATAAGTTTAAACTCATTGACCCTGTTATTTGAATCTACTATTCTACTCATATAGGAGACTATTGGTCTACTTATCCTACTCTGATAGTAGTCAAAAAGCATTTCTAGGTAGTCCAAATTCTGCACATCTACTCTTTTACGCACATCTTTTAACTCTTTTAATATAGGGATAAGAGATTCTCTATTTAGTATAATCTCTCTATTTTTATTAATTATAGAATCTAGCTCTTTTCGTCTCTCTTGTAACCGACTTAGAGTAGTCTCATTTTTTCTACTTATATATATAGCAGACTCTATCCTCTCTCTCTCTACCCCCTCCAATAGAGTGTTTAGACTAGAGAAGATTTCTCTATTCTCTACCTCTAACTCTATCCTCTGATACTCACCATATATACCATAAGTGAGATATGCTAAAACACTCAATATAACTCCCATGCAGAAGATAAAAAAGAATGATACACTCTTATCATCTAATAGTTTCACACCAACCTCCTCTATAGATTTTTTTTATGATACTGTTCTATATCCTTCAGTAAAATTTTAATATACTCTGTAGAACCTAGCAGTAGATAAGGAATAGAAGCATCATTTACCCTATTCAAAAAAAATCTATTTCTCATCCATACTTGATTAATCTTTCTTAACTTCTTCTCTAGTTCATATGGATATTTATAGAGATATATCTCTTTTATATTATTATCAATCTCTACAATCGCCTTTTTCATCTGCTCATAATTACTAGGAGTATCAAGACCCACCTGAAATGCCATATAGTACTTGGTAGCTCTCTCTATAAGATACTGAATCTCTTTACTTGTCATCAACATCTTCTCCTCTTTTGAAAACTTATACTTATGCCCTTTGGCTATAGATTTAGCCCCCTCTAGTAGAACTTCACTATACTTCAAAATTAGTCTTGCATTTGACTTATTAATCTTCTGATTTGGTAACTGTTTAATCTGTTCCATTCTATAGATAAAAAAATCAAGTATATTTCTAGTATGAATATCTTGGGTCATATCTGCAATATCTGCGATATAAAATTGAAGATTATCAATATTTTTATTGAGTTGATTTTTTAGAAAAATATCTTCAGATTTAATATAAAAAGAGAAATAGTCCGTAGCAATTTTTTGACTAAGGTATTGAATACTCTCTGTAGCTTCAAGAATCTTAACATCTCCTCTGGTTGATGAGTATAAAGACTCCATTAATCCAAAAGTTATAATTATAATATATAAAAAAACTCTCATATATATCCCCCTCTTTCATTACTTATATGTGGCTATATACAATTTTGTCACCTCAGCCATCTTTCTGCTAATATCATCAGTTGTACCAAAAACAATAAGAGAGTGTTCTTTTCCCTTATAGAGTTTATGTGCAATCTTCCATAATCTATCTATCTCTTTTAGTTTTCTTTTAATAGCTTTTGTATTTGCTCTATTTTTCATTAACTTCTTATGGTTCTTGGTAAAAAGATTGATACTCTCTCTCATCTTTTTCTGTATATTTGAATCCTTAATATCAGACTGATAAGCAATATAATATTTTGCTATTCTCTGTGCCAACATCTGCTGTTGTCCCGATTTGGTAATAGACTCAAATGCATCTTTTTTAAGGCTCTGCTTAAACAGCGAAGCTATATTTTCACTTCTACCCAAAACTGACTCACTCAATTTTAAAATCGATTTAGCACTCTCTTTGGTAAGTGGTTTTTTAGAAATAGTCTTAAAATCTCCACTACTTTGTTCTATAAAACTCATAATCTTTTTAATCTTAGGATTATTGGTTAAACTGTTTATCCTCTTATATGTCCTTTTAAAATCTTTTAATGCCTCTCTTAACTGTCTATTTGCATCATCTATCTCAATTCTGTTTCCTGCATAGAGATAGGCTTTTGCAATTCGTTGTGATAACATTCTTTGTTGATTCACTATATTTATAAGTTCTACATCTTGTACATCGGCTATTACTGCTTTAGAAAATAGTATATTTGTTAAAAAAAATATAATAATAACCGTACTATTTAATCTTTTCATCGTATTACTCCTTGACTCTATATAGAGCTTCTGAATTTATCAATTTATAGAGAAGTGTAGAGAAGATTTATAAACTCACTCACCTTCCCCATGCAAGTATTATACCTAAATTTTTAACATTTTTTGTGTAAAATTACATTTTTTGGTTAAATATACGATTATTACTAATTTGATATTTTAAGATTATATTTTGACTTTTCATAAGTATTTTAATCAATGTTATTATATATTACATAAAAAGAGCAATTTAACATTTTGAAATAGTAAATATTTCTTAAAGTTTAAATGTAAAAAACATTTTAAACTTTTTCTTATTTTTTCTTTAACTACACAGTTTAAACACAATTCTTCTGCTATAATAACATTGTGAGAGCCAAATTTTCCCCCTTTTTCCCCCTTTTGGCTCTCACACTACTATTTGCTTCATTGTTTTTATACATAACATTCTCCCAATAAAGTATTGAATATAACATTTGAAGCTATTACCTAAAATAAACTTTAATGAAAAAACCACTTTCCATCATAAGGTAATAGTACATCCATAAAATTTTTAAATGCATCCGAACTAAATAGAGCCTCTTGAACTAGTGAACTATCAGGAGCTATAGAGATAAGGAAAAATAGAGATAAATAGATGAGTAGATTTTGTATTTTGTCGGTTGATGTCTTTAGCTTAAAAAATTTCAGTGCTGTACCTGAAGATTTTTTTACTCTTTTATTTCTCAAATCTACACTATATATCTCATCCAAAATCAGATGTACCAAATATCCCCAAATTATCATTATCCCATAGACCCAAGATAATAGAGCATCCAAGCCCAAAAAAAGATGCATCAAAATAGCTGTAATAGTCCCCCAAATAAATGCTACAGGAATGGAGTGAAACATTCCACGATGTCTTGATACTTTTCTAAATACTCCAATCATACCAAAACGAATAGCCCAAAAGATAACTCCTGACATAATCAATATCTCAACAATCGAATAGGTAGAGGATTTAAGAAAAACAGAGAGTATAGTAAAAAGTAGAGAGATTACAGTAAAACCTATACCTAAAGATGTAGAGTTATCAGAATCAATATCTGGCATCAGACTACCAAAAGTACCCAAAGCAAATGCCATAACAGCCTCGGTAGGTGTAACCACCTCCATAGAGAGTATCGACGCACTAGCAATAGCACTTGCACCTGCTCCAACCATAAAGTGTGTATTGAAATTTGCCATCTAATTAGGGACTCTAGTGAGAAGTTTATGCTCACTTCCTAAAATATCTTCTACTATCATAGAGTTCTCAAAGAGTATCATGTAGGGTTTGGCTTTTTGCATCCGTCCTGTTCTACTTGGTGTCTCTATAGCAACATCTACCATCCAACCTCTCCAAGCAACCTCTCCACCATAGGCTAGTGCTTTTCGCTTATATGCTCGTTGTGGAGCAGAAAATGTGTATTTTGCCAAATCTGCTCTCTTTATCCTGTTTGCAAAATATTTTTTTATCTTGGTTCGGTAATCTTTAGGAGGGTATCCATACTGAACTGCCCGAATAGAAGTTCCAAGGGTTGGTCTCTCTTTTGTTGGATGTGGTTGAGTAGGAACACAGGCTGTAAATAGTGCTGTTGTCGTTATTATCACTGTTTTCTTTACTATTTTTTTCATATCTAATTATGCAATAGAACTCTATAAAGTCTGATTAATTATTAGAAACAAATAGAATTTAATAGAGCATAAGTAGAGATTAATCATTAAAAACAGAGTGAAACTTAAAATATTATACTTTTAATTAACTAGTAGATATTCTTAATATATTTTTAATATTTACTTCCTATTTACCTTTTTTTCTGCTATAATCTTCTTATGAGAGTTAATAAAATATTCCTCCTCCTTAATAAAAAAAAGAGACTCTCTAACACTAACAGCTTTATAAATCATATACTATATCTCCTTTTTAAAAATTAAAATATGAAGCTGTTATACTAATCATATATGATATTATCTAATTATGAAAATCATTAAAAATATTATACTTACACTGCTGATAACTATATTTCTCTTTTGGCTATTTAATTTTTTATACCCTTTAGATATACATCGTCTACAGAAACCAAAATCAACTCTCATCTATGACAAAAATCATCAACTACTCTGCGTCAAACTAAGTAGTGATGGGTATCTCCGTATCCCCATAAAAGAGGAGGAGATAAGCCAAAATATAAAACAGATTGTTTTAGGCTATGAAGACCAATACTTTGAAAAACATTTTGGAGTTAATCCTCTTGCAATTATTAGAGCATTATGGTTTAACCTAACAAACCAACACAAGATAGGAGCATCAACTATCACTATGCAAGTGGCCAGAATGATGCACCACAAATCTCGAACTATTGGTCAAAAACTCAAAGAGATATTTCAAGCACTCCAACTAGAGCTAAACTACTCCAAAGATGAGATTTTAACTCTATATCTAAACAATGCACCCTATGGAGGAAATGTAGAGGGGTTTGCATCTGCATCATTTAGATATTTTAATCTACCACCCTCTTCACTATCTATATCCCAAATAGCATATCTAACGAGTATTCCTAAAAACCCAAATAGAAACAGACCAAAAACAGACAGAGACATCAATAGCATAAAGAATCGTCTACTTAAACGGTTATATGGGTTAGAACTTATAGAGAAAAAATCATACCAACAGGCAAAAGATGAAAAAATCTCGACTAATATCAAAAACCTACCAAATAGAGTTCCACATCTCACAAACTATATCAAAGATAGTGGAGAGATTCAGACAACCATTGATATAACACTACAGAACAGAGTCCAAAGAGTCATAACCTCTCAAATCAAAACACTAAAAAATTTTGGGATTCATAATGGTTCAGCTATAGTTATTGACAATAAAACTATGCAAATTTTGGCTTATGTAGGTTCACAAGATTTTTATGATAATCAATATGGTGGTCAAAATGATGGATTAAACTCTCTTATCTCCCCTGGTTCAACCCTCAAACCACTCATCTATGCCAAAGCTTTAGAACAAGGGATTATCACCCCTCTAAAAAAACTATATGATGTTCCACTTTTTATTGATGGATATAAACCCACAAACTACTCAAAACTATATCTAGGAGAGGTAACAGCCACCAAAGCCCTACAATACTCTCTAAATATCCCTGCCGTTGAGCTTGATAGACTCCTAAAAGATAAAAGCCTCTATACTCTTTTGAAAAAATTAAATATATCTTCTCTTAATAAATCCAAAAACTACTATGGCTCTGCTCTAGCTCTTGGTGGTTGGGGCTTAAGACTTAGAAAAAATGCTGAACTCTTTGCTATGTTGGCAAACGGTGGAGTTTTTCAACCCTCATCATATCTACAAAATAGCAATAGCTCTAAAATAGAAGTTTTGACACCCCAATCAACATATCTTATAAGCAATATCTTAGCAGATGCCCCTAGAACAGAGTTTTCATCATCATGGGAGTTTATAAAAGATATGCCAAAAGTAGCCTTTAAAACAGGAACTTCTGCCCATGCAAAAGATATGTTAACTATCGGCTATACACCCCAATATACAGTAGGGGTTTGGTATGGAAACTTCTCAGGAAAAGCTAGTAAAATCTATAATAACCACTATGCCACAGGTCTACAGAGTGCCTCCCCTACCCTTTTTAAAATTTTCAAACTTTTAGGTAAACAGAGTTGGTTTAAGAGACCAAAAAATATTATAAGACAACCCATATGCCAAGATGCAATCCAAATAGATAAATGTAAAAAGAGAGTTACAGACTATGTTATAAAAGATATAAAACTCAAAACCCCCTGCTCTGCTATGCGTGGTGAAGTACTATCCTATCTTATCCAAAACAGGACAATAGACTCCATAGCCCAACTCTCCAAACACCACTGCTATGAGAGATGGAGAGAGTACAAACCTCTTATCACAAACCCCATACACAATAAAATCTACACCCACAATAGACTACTACCAAATGAACTAAAAAAAACCATGCTACAGTGCTACTCATTTGACTCAAACAGTACCATCTATTGGCTTATAGACAAAGAGCCTCCTATAGTCTCTAAATCAGGAGAGAAGATATATCGCTATCTAACACCTAATAAGCACACTATTACCTGCCTAGATGAGGGGGCAAAGATACAGAGTGTAGTAGTTGAGATGAAAGAGATTTAGACAAGGGAATCCCTTGTATCTACAATTAAGAGTTACCGTAAGCTAAGTAGAGTTGTGATAGGATAGCTCAAAAAATGGATAATATAATGGATAGATTTTTCAATACAGCAGGACCAACAAAAACCGATATAAACTACTATATTAGCTCATTTGAGAGAGTAGATTATGAAGAGATAGAGATGCTGATTCGGTCACAAAGATACTTTGTACTTCATGCCCCAAGACAAACAGGTAAAACCTCTGCACTTTTGGAGATAATGGATAGAATAAATAGTGAGGGCAAATATAACTGTGTCTATGCCAATATTGAAGCTGGTCAAGCCCTAAGAGGAGATGTAGATAGAGCTATTCCTACAATTTGTGGCTCAATTGCATCATCAATCAATAACTATTTAGGTGATAGTCATGTCAAAAAGTGGTATGATGAGAATTTTAAAAAAGTTGAATCAGGTGATTTATTGAGACAGCTTTTAGAGTATTGGGTTACAAATAGCTCAAAACCATGTATTATGTTCCTAGATGAAGTAGATGCTCTAGTAGGTGATACGCTAATATCACTACTAAGACAGATAAGAGCAGGATACGCAGGACGACCTTATTCTTTTCCACAATCTATGATACTCTGTGGAGTAAGAGATGTGAGAGACTACAGAATCCATACAAAAGATAATGAGATTATCACAGGTGGAAGTGCATTTAATATCAAAGCAGAATCTTTAACTATTGGTAATTTTACTTATAAAGAGTGTCAAGAGTTATATCAGCAACATACAGACTACACAGGTCAAAAGTTTGACAAAAGAATATTCCCTCACCTATGGGAAGATACCAAAGGGCAACCGTGGCTTGTAAATGCATTGGGTCATGAGCTAACTTGGAAGGAGAGAGAGCTAAGAGATAGAACAAAAGAGATAACACTAGAGCATTATTTTAGAGCTAGAGAGAGACTAATTTATAGCCGAGCCACCCACCTAGACCAACTTATAGATAAGCTAAAAGAGCCGAGAGTTCATAGGGTAATCGCTCCAATCTTAGCCAATAAAACTTCAGATAATCTCCACTATAATGATAGAGATTTAGAGTATGTTAGTGACTTAGGATTAATAACAAGAAAACCATCTGTAAAAATAGCCAATAAAATCTATCAAGAGACGATTCCAAGAGAGCTAACCATAGCCAAACAGCAAAGTATTACAAATCAAGATATATTGTGGTACAAAAGAGAGGACAACAGCATAGATATGGTCAAACTCCTAAAAGCTTTTCAACAATTCTTTAGAGAAAATGCTGATAGTTGGATAGAGAGGTTTGACTACAAAGAGGCAGGGCCACAGCTACTACTTCAAGCCTTTTTACAACGAATTGTAAATGGTGGAGGTCGAATCAATAGAGAGTATGGACTAGGTAGAAAGAGAACAGATATTTTGATAGAGTATCCCCTCGATAAGGAGATGGGATTTTGGGGAGAGACTCAAAAGATTGTTATAGAGACCAAGATACTCTACTCTAACCTCAAAAAGACCATAGAAAAGGGGATAGAACAGACTTTAGAATATGCTGATATGATTGGTGCTGATGAGTCTCATCTAATAATCTTTGATAGGAGTGCCGATATGAAGTGGGAGGATAAGATTTGGGATAAGAGAGATGAGAGTGGAGTTATGATTTGGGGGAGTTGAGGATAATGTTGTTATTCATATCAAGCCTCTTTTAGCTATAATAATCTCCAAATTATAGCTAGAGGAATCCATGCAACTTTTTCAAAACTCTGTACTCAAATATTATCTTGCTTCATTTAACAAAGGGGCTATAGATAAAGCTTTTATAATTTTAATTTTATTGCCATTTCATATTAGCGTATTATCTATTAAAAACTATAACTCAAATCCACAAATACCATATCATTATCTGCCACAAAATCAAACCTTTGTGACCCACCAATATAATCAACCACCCCAACATTGGCAAAAATACCATCAGATATATCATATTTCACCCAAGCTCTCTGAAATCCCCCCTCATCCATCTTTGAACCAAACAGAGAGATAAGATAATTTGCTTTGAGTGTGGCATTGAGAAAATCTGAACTCACACGAAAAGCGTGTTGATACTGTTTATCTACTCCATCTTGTTTTTTGAGAGCTATATCATAAGAGATTAGAGTATCAGAGATTCCATTATACTCCAACCCCAATAGTCCATGTTTCTCTTTTGTCTCATCATCAAAATAGGCAAATTCAGATTTTAAAAGCCATGAACCACTCAATATATTTAGAGCCGTTCCAAACATATTGGATTTATCATCTTCGGTTTTAGAAATCTGTGCAGAGTAGAAGTTGACATCCCAACCCGAAAACTCACCACCGATACTAACAGCAGGGGTTACCTCAAAATAGTCCTTATCTGTTGGCATAGGTTTTGGAGATGGATTAAACGCCGAGCCAAACGGTGGATTTTTGGTAAATCTCTGCTCCAAAACAGCAATAGGAGTAATACGCCAATCACCCACAAAATAGTCAAATTTTGCCATAGTAACAGGCAGACGCAAATCCTCTATATCAACCATAGCAGGACGACGGTTATCAATGGGATTGAGTACATCTGTTACACGAATAGTATCACTTCGCCCCCAAACTACCACTTGGCGACCAAGTTTCATATCAAAGCTATCAGTTAAACTCCCCTCAATATAAGCATCAAATAGCTCTGCCTCACTACGCAACTCATCAAGCTCATCAGAGCTATACTTTTTGCTTCCTCGAATATCATAAATTGCATCATAATAAGCCTTTGCATTGGTTTTAAATTTAAAACCATTTTGAAACTTATACTCATAATCTAAAAATAGTGAGGTTTTGAGTGAAGAGAAATCATCATGAGGTTCATCACCACTATAGGAGTAGGCAACCTGTTCGGTTATTTTTCCTGTTAAACTATATGCCTGTTTATCCTCTTTTGGCAACTCTGTACCACAATGTAGAGTTTTAGTGTCAAAAATTTTCTTTGCATCATCATCAAAGCCATCCATAATATCATAGTTGACCTCTTTTTTACTGGGTTGAGATTTTACTGGTTCATCATCAAAACCATCCATTGCATCATCAAGAGTCTCTGCCCCAAGCCAAGAGACCAAGAGAAGTAAGCTTAAAGCTATTCGCATTTTAGAGTCCTTTTAAAATTTTTATAGATTATACATTTTTTGTATAAACTGTACATTAACTGTTTTTACTTTTTTTCTCCTATATTCTATATTTTATTGAAGGATATTAGTTTTTTAAATTTTTCGTAGACTGTAAAAGAACCTCATTTTTCAAATTTAATAGTTCTTTCACAGAGATAAATTGTGGGAACGCTTACTCTTTTCCACCAAAGATTTTTTTAAAAAATCCACCTACAGTTAGTATAGCTATAATCCAAAACTTTTTCAATAAGATTAGTAGTGTTGCAAATAATCCTAATTTTGCTGCGACTTTTCCTGCTATTAATGCACCAATTCCATAGGCTGCAACTTCATCAATATCTGGGTCAAAATCTGCATAGCGTGAACCTTTATTAAACTCTGCAATATTAAGTACTGTATCTATTCTCTTTTTTATCATTGGGAGTTGGTTCATATTTGCTATAAAATTTAAAATTAAAACACCTTTACGACCGAGTATTCTTATATTGTAATTTAATGTATGATTGGGTTGTGTGCCAAATTGAAGCTCTTGTGCCCAATGTAACTTCTTTGCAATGTTATCATAATAGGGTGTTGATGCCCAACCAACAAGATGAATAGCTTCATATCCTTGTGATTTACGATGTTCATTTGATTCTTCTGTAGAATTTTGCATATCTTTAAGCAGTTCATCATAATCTATATCTTCTGCATTATCATCTGACACATATCCATCTTCTTGATATTGAATAGTTACACCCCAAGTATTTGAATCTACTTCATTTGAGTCATTTGGAAATAGCATACCTAAAGTGTGAGAAGACGATGGAGGATTTCCCCAAATTTGAACTAACATTTTTTCAGAATCTTCAGGATTAAGATAGAAAAAATCATCTGGAACATGTAAAGTAGCCACTCCATTAGGAAGTTCAATATCTCCTTTTTGCTTATTAAAGCTATCCCATATTTTTGCAATAGCTTGGTAATATACCTTTTCTACTTCCTCTTGAGTCATATTAGCTTCATTATTTTGAGCATGAAGTTGTGTGAAAATAGAAATAACTATCATTACTATTAATATATATTTTTTCATTTTTTTCCTTTTTGGTTTAAGTAAAAAAATTATACCGTTTTATTTTAGAAACTATCTGAGATAGACCAACGATAACGCTTATCACTGAAGAGACATGGAGCGAAGATTCCAATATAACTACCCCTTAAACAAAAACTCCAATATAAAAAACATATTGGAGTCTATACCCTCTCTTTCACCAAAATTACGCTAAAATACGCAAAAAAACGGTTGTATCATGTTCAAAATTTTTATTTCAATACTTTTAGCTACCATCCTCTCGGCGAATACGCTAAATACTTCACCTAAAATTGTCCCTATGGAGATACCTTTTAGTGTTGAAAGTAATAGTTCTATTTTTGATAGTACTATAGGCTATACACACCAAAATTTACTCTCTTGTAAACCTGCTATTGATGCTGTATATAGAGTAGTATCAGATAAAAAGCTCAAAGTTATTCCAACAGAGAGTCTAAAGAGCAATAGTAATTACTCTTGTAAATACAAAAATAACTCTTTTAGTTTTACTACAGAGCCACTAACAGTCAAAGAGTATCACTATTTCAAAAGAGATAGAGTTCTGCGATTAAATTTTAGTGGTAAGCTTAACCTAAAAGATGCCAAAAATCACATTAGATTAGAGAAAAAAGATAAACTAACTACCACTAATCTAAACTATACCATTACACAACATAGCGACAGAGTTCTGCTTCTCAAAATAAATGAACCTATTGGTAACCATGCTGTAGAGTTGAGTGTAGATAAAGGTATATTGACAGAGAAGTTTTCTGCTACCTTTAATGATAAGGGTTTAACCCCTACTACACTAGATAAGGGGAAAAAACCTCTAATTATTACTGATAATCCACAGATGGTATCATTAGATAGTGGTGAGTTTGCTCTGCGAATCTTTTTGGATGATACGCTAGAGGGGAAACCTGAAAACTTTATAGAGATTAATGGTATAGAGAATTTTAGGCTAGACAAAGATAACTATATTGATAGTGAGACAAGAGAGAATTTTAATATCTCAGGTGAGGTCTACTACTATACAGATGTTATTAGCTCAGAGTTCAAACCAAATAGTAGCTACAGTGTGACACTCAAAAAGGGGCTACAAAATTATCATGAACTCAAAGAGGACAAAAGATATACACTAAAGACAAAAGATAGAGCCAAAAGCATTATTTTTGAGGATGATAAACCATATATCTCCAATGCTGGTGAGCTTGGGTTTAAATCAGTCAATATAGACTCTGCTACGCTTATAGTTGAGCGAATATTAGATGATAATCTGCGTTATTTTATGAACTTCTCCTCTGCGAAGAAAAATAAGGTCTATCAGTATACAAAAGAGATTTTTAGCAAAAAGCTTATACTTAATAATCCCAAAAACATAGTCACAAAACAGAAGTTTCTACTCTCGGATATTGCCAAAAAGCTTCCCTATGGAGTCTACAATATTACGCTTAGGTATACCGTCGATAAAGAGGAGAAGAGCAGTAGTAAGATTCTGTTTATGTCAAATCTAGGAATCTCTGTCAATCTATCCAAAGACCAAGCATTTGTAACTGTTCTAGCACTCAACACTGCCAAACCTGTACTCTCTGCTGAAGTTGAGATATATGGAGAGAATAATGAACTTTTAGGAAAAGCTAGAACAGATGTTAATGGAGTTGCTGTTATTAATAGAGAGAATCTACTAGAGAAAAACCCTAAAGGGGTAATAGCCAAAACAGAGTACAACCAAAACTTCTTGGCACTAAACCATACCATCTCTTCACCAACACCTGAAGATATACTAACAAAACCTGAACGGTTCAAAGCTCATATCTACTTCCAGAGTAAATTAGTTCGCCCTTCTGAAAAGGTCAATGCTCTAATTACTGTCAAAGATAGAGATTTTATCTCTGCATCTAAGCTACCTATTAAATTAATTCTAAAAGAGCAGTATGGTAAGGTAGTAAAAAAGAGAGTCTATCACACAGATGAGTATGGAATTATAGACTTCAACTATCAGCTAGATAGCAATGACCGAACAGGTAATTATGAACTTATCGCCTATATTGGTGATACCCAAATAGGAAAAAAACTTCTCAAAGTTGAAGCCTTTATGCCTCCTAAAATCGAAAACCATATCTCAACAACCAAAGAGGCATACCAAGCAGGTGAACTAATAGAGGCAAATATCACTAGCAATTATCTATTTGGAACACCTGCTTCGGGATTGACTGGAAAGATAACATTGGATAGTAGATTATCAGATTTCAAAGATAAAAAATATAAAAACTATAGCTTTACAAACAGAAACTTATCTCTAAAAAACACCCAAACATATCTAAAAGAGACACAAGATATTAGACTAGACAACAGAGGTAAAATCAGCGTTGTCTTACCAACAAATATAGAACAAAAAGTACCCTCTACTCTTGAACTTATGTTGGGTGCAACTATTATGGATGATACACAACCTGTCTCAGAGTACAAAAAATTGACTCTATACCCATATAGTGCAATGGTAGGAGTGAAACTAGATAAAAAGCAGATAGAGAGAGGGGCAGAGCTTCAAGGCAAAGCTATACTTATCGACCCAAAAACTAAAAAGCTTATAGATAGAGAGTTGTATGCTGTTATCAAAAAGATTGATTGGCACTATAACTATAGCGGTGGACACTATGAGTGGGATAAAGAGATGAAAACTATAGATAGTTTCACTCTAAAATCCAATGAAAAATTCTCAAAAAAGATTGAAGAGAATGGTAACTACACCATAGAGATTTATGACCGTCTTGGTGGGCATAGTAGCTCTAGCTCTTTTGAAGTGTGGTGGGAGAGTTATAGCAATATATCTCCAAGCAGTGACCTAAAATCCATCGAGATTAATTTTGAAGATAGACTCTACCAAAAAGGGGATAAGATTAGTGCTACTATCAAATCTCCTATACTAAAAGGGGAGCTATTTTTAACCTTGGAGAGTGACGAGGTAAAATCTTATAAACGGATAACTATAGACAAAGGAGTAGCCAAACTAGAGATGCCTATCAAATATGAGATGAAGAGAGGAGCATATCTACACGCTACAGTCTATCGTCCTAGTGATACTTCATCCAAACTGATTCCATTTAGAGCAATAGGGTATAAGTTTGTCAAAGCAAATCGTAATGCTCACAAGATAGATATAAATATCACCACCCCCAAAGAGAGTAAATCAAAAACTACTCTTAGATTAGGAGTCAAGACCGACAAAAAAGCAAAACTCTTAATCTCTGTAGTAGATAGTGCCATACTCCAACTAGCAAAACAGAAAAACCCAAAAATCTTTGACTATTTCAACGAACAGCCAAAGAAAAAACTCTCATACTATGACCTCTATGACCAACTCATGAGCTATATCGCAGAGGGAAAACTTATAGACTTTGGTGCTGGTGGTATTGCAGGATTAAGCGTCTTTGATGATAAACACAAAGCCCCAGATTTAGGAAAACGAATCAAACCATTTATGAAATGGTCAGGAGTTATCGAGACCAAAAACAACCAAGTCACTGCCAATATAGATATACCAGAGTTTAACGGCAAAGCCACAATTATAGTAATTGCTATCAATGAAGATAGTGTAGGTGTCACCTCAAAAGAGCTTATAATCAAAGATGATATTATGATAAAGCCATCATACCCTAAATACTCTTTAGTAGGAGATGATATTGAAGTCCCTATCAGACTTTTTAATACCACTAAACAAGAGGAGACAATTACACTAAGTACAGAAATATCAGACAATCTAAGCTTTGATATAGAGAAAAAACCTATAACCATACCTGCTAATAGCTCTAAACTAATAAAAGCAAAACTAAAAACCAAAGAGATAGGCAGAGGTAAGATTAAAATCACAGCAAGTTTCGGAAATGAGAGAGTTACAAAAAGTGTTGAGCTACCTATCTATAGCCCTTATGCTATCTCAACCAAAACATTTAAAGGCATTAGCAACAAAGCCCAATCATTCAAAGTTCCAAAAGAGTATATGGGAGCAAAAGTCTACATAACCATATCAGACAATCTCATAGGCTCTATGAGAGATGACCTAAAAGAGCTAATTGGCTACCCTTATGGTTGTGCAGAGCAGACCACCTCTAAAATCTCTGCCATGCACTACGCCAAACCATTTCTCAAAGATGACAAACTACTAGGAGAGAGCCAAAACTTCATCCGTCAAGGTATCAAAAAATTAAGAAACCTACAAAACTACTACGGTGAGTTTAGCTACTGGGAAGAGGAAGGATATATCAACCCTTACGCTTCACTATACTCTGCCCAAACTCTACTAGAACTAAAAAGAGATGGAGTAGAGGTAGATAGAAAAGTGATAGAGAAATCTATCAAAATGTTAAAATCAGTCACCACAGCCAATGATAATTATCTAGGTAAATATAGTGAATTTCACCGACTCTACGCAGGATATATCTTGGCAGAAAACAGAAGCTTAGATAGTAGCACAACCAATATGTTACTAGAGAAGAAGTTCTACAAAAAACATTTCCTCTCAACTCTATATATGTCAGCTATCCTAAAAATAGAGGGCAGAAAAGCAGAGGCAGAGAAGATTTATAAGAGTATCACACACACCTTAAGCTCATATCAACAAAAAAGTTATGGAAACCGTAGTGAAAACTTTGAATCAAACAACAGAGATATGTTTTTGCATTTCCTAATCAAATCTCAATACTTCAAAAAAGAGACCAAAGACCTAGCCACCATCCAAAAATCGCTAGATGAACTCTACTCTACCCAAGAGATAGCCACAGCCCTAAAAGCGATAAGTATCTATCTTGGAAAACCCAAAAACAGCAAAATTGATATAGAGATGAAGATAAATGGCGAGACAATAAAATTCACAGAAGCAGAAAATATAGCCATAGAGAGCATCACTAGCAACACAATCTCACTAACTCCAAACTCTGGAGCAATGAGCTACAATATAGAGCTAGTAAAACACCTACCAAAACCTCTAAAAAACGAACTCTCTCCTACCAAAACAATATCTATTATGCGTGAGTTTATCAATGAGCAGAACCAAACTCTAAATCTATCTGCCCTAAAACAGGGAGACAAAATATACAGCAAAGTCACTATTGCAAATATAGGAAAAGTCAACAGCGTAGTTATAAACCAAAGAATCCCTGCTTGTCTAACAATAGTAAACAGCAATATCCAATCAACTATAGAGAGATTCAACGATATAAATATCAACCGAGAGTACAGAGATATAAGAGATGATAGAGTACTAGACTTCATTACTCTACCCAAAAAGACAAAGCTTGACAATATCACCAACTCTCACTATATCGTACAAAACAGAGGAACACTCTTTACACCACTTATAGTAACAACAAAAGGTAAATGCAAAATCCCTGCCATCATCACAGAAGCGATGTACGACAGCCAAATCAACGACTACGCAAAAGAGGCAACCCAAATCACCATAGGCACAACCCCACCAAACAAAACTCTCGAATCAAAAGCAAAAAAAATAGTAAAAACCCTATACTACAGAGAGATGCAAAGAAATAATCCAAATGAGTTTATAGAGCTATTCCACTACCCAATAAGCACCTACTATCGCATCAAAAATGCCACCAAAGAGGATATACTAAAAGATAAACAGGAGTACTTCAAAAAATGGACAAAGCGAATATATAACAATATCCGACTTAGTATCATAAGTGTTGACCATAGCAAAAAAGAGGTAAATGTAAAAATCGTGTTTGATTATCTGCTCCAAAATGGTAAAAAAGAGTTGAAGGGGGTTAGTAGACATCTGCTTACTCTTAGAGAGATAGGGGGGGAAGTATTGATTACGAAAGTTGAGTTGGCTAGGTAGTTAACTTATTGGGTTACTTTGTAGTTATGAGTTGACACCCTATTATGGGTGACTAACTCTCTTTGGTTTGTGTAGATTTTTTTTGTTTTATATATTCCAAGAGTTCTTCTTTTCTAATATTAAACTCTTTAACAATTGCATCTATTGAAAGATTAAATTTTTCAATCATAACTATCGCATTTTCAAAAGTTACTTTTTTTACAGCTTTTTCCATTTCCCATTTATAAAGAGGTGTATTTTCAATATCTACAGCTAACATTTTAACTCCTTTTTCTACTTCATTTTCCAAATCTCTATTGGTTGAGAGTATATTTACTTTTTTTAAATAGTTTCTATACTCTCTATCATCATTTTTAGTTAACTCTTTGAGCCGTTTTAAAATAGTATTGACTACTATCTGTTTATCTTTGCCTTTAAAATCACACAATATTGAGAGTGCTACGGCTGATGGGTTATCATGATAGAGTAAATCTTCACATGCCACATTTTTCATATCAATTATACCATACTTATATGAAATCTCATCTCTCTTGATTTCTTTTTTCATATAGCACTTCTCTTTGCCAATATAAATAAGATATTGTGTTATTGTGCAGTTTTTATATTCAAAAAGTATATCACTATAATAACGCAACATTCTTAATTCCATATTGTTATGATGAGAGTTTTGTATCTCAATATGGATAATTCTATTGCCATTTTTAAACACAATATCACTATCTCGCTTCTCAACTCGTGTCCACTCTTTATCCACAAGTGTTACTTCACCTTTTATATCAATGCCCAAGATGTGCATAGATATATCTCGTCCTATCTCTTTTATGATTTCTTTGCTTACTATGTCTTTGTCACCCATTGCTATTCCTTTTTATAGGTTTGCTATTTTAGCATAAAAGAACATAAAATGTTAAGAGTTTTGGAAACGAGAGTAAAAAGTTTGTTTTTATTATAGAACTCTAAAAATATGGACTACTCTTTATGAGTTGGTTAAAGATAAAGCATTAAATTCATGTTCTATATATGCCTCATCTACTCTAATAAAAGGTATATCGTACTTCTCTAAAAGCTCCATAACTTCATATTTGGATAGATTTAAGATAGTTCCAATTTGCCCTATAGATAACTCTCCTCTATCATAAGCTTTCAGAAGATTATACTCCTGTCTCTCTAGTCTATTTTTTATCTGAAACATCTCTTTGATTGCTTCTACAAACTTCTCTGTGTC
>FPHE01000151.1_pt1 | contig 45555 bp, 37 predicted proteins | sample 1057201 | NCBI WGS metagenome assembly FPHE01 (sample SAMEA4473311, study PRJEB15554) | hydrothermal vent metagenome | biome: marine basaltic hydrothermal vent biome; feature: marine hydrothermal vent; material: water | place: Pacific Ocean | collected 2011-06-14/2011-07-23 | depth 1155 m
AAGGCTTTAGAGGTATGGGGCGTGGGAAGTTTAATGGAATGAATATGAATAGGTAACACTTAGGTAACAATTGTGTTTTATAATTAAAATATAAAACAAATAAACTTTCAAGGGAACAGAATAAAAAAATATTTAACACTAGGAACACTCACTTTAGTAGCTTCAGCTTTATTAATAGGTTGTGGAGGTGGAAGCAGTGGTACAACAACACCATCACAAGAGGAGAAAAAAGAGTTTAATCTCTTAGAATATCCAACAAAGTCAAACTTAAATCAATAGCTTATAGATAGTCTAGCATATATTAAAATCATCTATGTAGTTGATGCGTCAACCAACAAACTGATTAATGCCAAAAAAGCAATCTATGTTATCAGTTCAAAAGTCCCAAGTACCATGGGAAATTCTAGTCGATTGGCATTTGCTTCAAAAATTTGATTATCTTTAAACTTAAAAAGGTTTAAAGAAAATACCATATTAAGCTATTGTAATGCGATGGGATTATTCTCCTCTATTACTGATTCTCGTATAAATTTATCATATCCATAAATATCTTTTCTGAAATAAGTTAATCCATTTCGACTAAATACAGTAAAATATGCTGTTTGAACAGGGACTGCTTTTGTAAATCTCAAAGTTGCTGTTTTAAGAGAGTTTCTAAGATTATCTATATGCTTTATATCTTTTTTCTTCAGATGGGGTTTTAGTGCTTCTAGTAGCTCAAATGGTTTTTGGATACGCATACATCCTGAGCTATAGACACGATATCTACGGGCAAATAGAGACTTGTTATCTGTATCATGAAGGTAGACAGAGTATTTGTTTGGAAACATAAATTTAATGCGTCCTAGAGCATTATCATCTCCTGGAAACTGTACAAATCTATAAGGTATATGCCCTTTGCTCTCATCTTTATAGGGGAATAGTTTTGATATATCAAAGTTTTTTATCTCTTTTTTATCTTTCCATCCTTTGAAAACATGAATATTATGCTTCTCCATATAGTCTGGTTCTTCCATAAGGGTAGGAATCAAATCTCTTCTCACTAGATTTTCAGGAATATTCCAAGTGGGATTAAGTACAAGGTGAGTCATGGAGCTTGAAAATATAGGGGTAGGTCTCTTATCTCTACCTATAACAGCATTCATGTGTAGAATTGAGTTGTTATCTTTGTAGTAATCCATTGTGAAATCAGGAATATTAATTAGAATATACTCATTAGGAAATCTGTTTGGAAAAACTTTGAGTTTATCTAAGTTGTCGATAATACTTTGTACCTGTTGTTCTATAGGTTTATTCATGTAGTATATCATTATCTTATCTATGAGATTATTTTGTTCTAAGTTATAACGACTCTTGTAACTCTGCATTGCATCCATCAACTCTTTGTTAAAATATTCATTATATACAGATTTTTTTGGAAAGTCTCCCTCTAGTACTAATCTCTTTTTAATCGCTAAAATATGGTCATCAATATCTCCAAACTTAAATCCATTAAAATCTTTACTATATGGAATCTTGGGCATATCTTGCATACCTCTATAATTTTGTAGTGACTCAATAAGTTGACTGTGTCTCTTTTTTAGTGGAGTGATAGATTTTAAAAATTCATCTATCTTTTCATCGGTTATAGCGTTAAAAAGCTCTAAAGTTGATACTTCACTCTTGTGTACCATCTCCCATTTGGCTTTAATATCTTTTGTCTCTTTTAGCTCTTCTAATTTTGAGGATACTAAATTCCAATCAATATCACTTTTTACTATAAAGTTTGCAAGAGCAATATAACTTTTGGTAAGGGCTATATCTAGTTGAGCTAGTTCATGACTATTTTGATTAACATTCATGTTGTTTTGTAGCAGATGAGCATACTGTGCTATAGTATCTCGGTAGAATCTTTTATCTTTATAGTTGTAGTATGGATTCTCAAGAGAGTCTATTAATGTATGAAAGTTTTTAGCATGTCCTATCCATAGTGGATGGTTAGAGTTCATTCCATAGAGTGACTTAACTGCCTGTTTTTCATATTGCAAGTTTGACTGTAGCTGTTGGTCTAGTAGTGTAGACCACAAAGAAGAGTAAAGTATGGTTAATAGTAAAATAATTCGCAAGGTAACCCCCATTTTAGTTTTTAAAATATTTTTAAAAACTTGATTAAATTAAATTCTTAGAGATATTTTAAATGAATTAAATAGTATCTGTCAAGCCAAAATAGGCTTAACATTTTTTTAGAATATAATTTTTAGAAGTTATACTTAAGACCAAGATTCGCACCCCATTGAGAGTTTGTTCCACCATAGTTTCTTAGGTAGTTAACATAGTCTGTAAATACTGAGATATTTTCTGTTACACCATAATCAAGACCTAAACCAAATGAGAAACCATCATTATCTCCATCATATATCTCATTTACACCATCCCAATCATCTGACATATTTATCATAGAGTATCCAAGTAGACCATAAATATTCATTTTATCATCCATTAGAGGCATTTTAGGCTTAAGATATAGACCAAACTGTTGCATATCATCATTGTTCCCGTTTGCACCATCTACAGATATCGCTGCTCTAAGTTCAGCACCTAGATAGTCCATAAAGTCATAACCGATTACACCAGTAATACCTGTTTGTCTATCTTGATAACGCTCATCACCAAAAACATTGGCTCTATCATCAAGTCTTGTAGCCATTGCTGATACTGCAACACCTATATAAAATGCACCTGCTGGGGTTGAAGACTCTTGCTTAGGCTCTTCTTTTTTAACAGCAACAACATCTGGTTTTTTTACCTCTTGTACTACAGTTTCTCTTACGGCAGGTTCACTTATTACTGGCTCTACAGCACCCACTTCTGCCTCAATATAATCTGTATTTTCAAAAGTAGTAGCACCACCAATATCCCCACCTGCGAAACTCATACTACTCAATGCAATAATCGCAACGATTGAACTTTTTAATTTCATAACCTAATCTCCTTGTATTTTAAAATTTACATAAGTATAACATAATTTATTTATAAAATTATAATAAATAGCAAAAAACATCTCTATTAATTTTAGAAAAATATATTTATATGTTTAATATAATTTTAAAATATTGCTAATTATCTATTTTAAAAAGGTATTGTTGTTCATTTGGAATGGCTTTATAGACTCTATTTGCTAGTTTTCTAATCTCCCATAAAGCACTTTTATTAGACCTTAGTTCAATGAAGTTTTGCAAACTTCGGGCATTGATTGTCCAAGTCAATTCTGTCTTATAGCTCTCTGGTAGACAAAATTTAGCAATATCATTAGAGACTCCTTTTTTCAATATCTCTTGCAAATTATTCAAAGCTTTAATTGAAGCAGTATCTACCATACTGTTACCAGTTAACACAATAAACTGCTCTGCACCCTCATAATCATCTTCTGCAAATGGTTCACTTGACTTTAACTCTTTTAGCGTATATCTTGTGCTTTTGACACTAAGACTTGCTATTCTATGTCTTGCTAACTCTTGGAGTAATGCACGAGATATTCCCTCTATATAAAATGTATAGACAAGATGTTCTAATGTAGATGAGTGTTTATATTTATTCCCCACTCTATCTATCAAAGCTCTATCTTTTTCTCCTCCATTGTCACTTTTCTCAAAGCTCTGCCAACAGGTGCGAATAGCATAAGCACAAACCTCTAAGGGGGTGTGGTGCATAAGGGTTATTTTCATTTTTATCCTTTTTAAGTACTATTTGATATTATAACTAAAATATTATACTAAACTCTTTTTGATATAATTCGCCCAATTTAATTATACTATTAGGAAACCCTTTAATGCAAAAAATCAAAAATATTGCCGTTATCGCCCATGTTGACCACGGTAAGACAACACTTGTTGACCAGCTACTTCAACAGAGTGGTACATATGAAGCTCACCAAGAGGTGACTGAACGAGCGATGGACTCTAATGACATCGAAAAAGAGAGAGGGATTACAATTCTCTCTAAAAATACAGCCATCAATTATGGTGACCATAAGATTAACATCATAGATACCCCAGGTCACGCCGATTTTGGTGGAGAGGTTGAGCGAGTTCTTAAGATGGTAGATGGTGTACTTCTGCTTGTTGATGCACAAGAAGGTGTTATGCCTCAGACTAAGTTTGTTCTAAAAAAGGCGATTGAGCTTGGTCTTATTCCTGTTGTTGTTATTAATAAGATAGATAAATATGGTGCAGAACCAGATAGAGTTATGGATGAAGTTTTTGACCTATTAGTAGCACTTGATGCCAATGATGAACAGCTTGAATTTCCTGTACTCTATGCAGCTGCAAGGGATGGTTATGCCAAGTGGGAGATGGAGGATGAGAACAGAGATATGACTCCTCTTTTTAATGCAATTATTGAAAAAGTCCCCTATCCAAAAGGTTCAGCAGATAACGATACACAAGCACAAGTTTTTACACTAGCTTCTGATAATTTTGTAGGTAGAATTGGTATTACTCGAATCTTTAACGGTAGAGTCAAAAAGGGTGATGAGTATATTCTTGTTAAAGCTTCTGGAGAAAAAAGCAAAAGTCGTATCTCTAAACTCATTGGATTTAAGGGTCTTGATAGATTAGATATTGATGAGGCAGAGGCTGGTGATATTGTAGCAATTGCAGGATTTAATGATATTGATGTGGGTGACTCTGTTTGTGATGTAAAAAATCCTATAGCCCTTGACCCCATGCATGTTGAAGAGCCTACCCTTTCAGTTATTATGTCTGTTAATGATGGACCTTTAGCAGGTACAGAGGGTAAACATGTGACTTCTAATAAAATCAGAGATAGACTAGCCAAAGAGATGGAGACTAATATTGCTATGCGTATGGAGCCAACGGGTGATGCGTCATTTAAAGTCTCTGGACGAGGTGAGTTACAGATTGGAATTTTGGCAGAAAATATGAGGAGAGAGGGGTTTGAGTTTTTACTTGCTCGACCAGAGGTTGTGACAAAAATAGAAAATGGTGTCAAGATGGAGCCATTTGAATATTTGGTTGTAGATGTTCCATCAGAGTTTCAAGGGGTTGCTATTGAGAAGCTTGGAAAGAGAAAAGCAGAGATGACCTCACTTGTGCCAATGCCTGATGGAACTGTTCGATTAGAGTTTGAGATTCCTGCCCGTGGGCTTATTGGCTTTAGGTCAGAGTTTTTAACAGATACAAAAGGTGAAGGGATTATGAATCACTCCTACTTGGAGTATAGACCATACTCAGGAACAGTTGAGAGCAGAACGCCAGGAGCATTGGTCTCTATGGAAAATGGTGAAGCAGTTGCGTTCTCTATCTTTAATCTTCAAGCTAGAGGGGTGATGTTTATCAAACCTCAAGACAAGGTTTATGATGGCATGGTGATTGGTGAGTCATCAAGACCAGGTGATTTGGAGGTTAATCCACTAAAGGGAAAACAGCTTACCAATATGCGAACAAGTGGTGCTGATGATGCTATTAAACTAGTAACACCTAGAGCTATCTCACTAGAATCTGCAATGGAGTGGATTGAGGATGATGAGCTTATTGAAATCACACCAAAGAGTGTTAGAATTCGTAAAAAAGCACTTGATAGTGTAGCTAGACGAAGAATTGCTAGAGATAAAAAGAACGCAAAGTAAAATAGGATGGGCTTAAAAGCACCACCCTACAAAATCTACCTTTGAATATATTGATTATTTTAAATTTCAAAGTTGTTTTAGACTATGATAAAACTAATAAATTTTAATCTTGGAGGGTTTTGATGAAAAAACAAGTTTTTACTTTTATTGGACTTTTTATACTTTTAGCCATAGGCTATCATATCAGAGAATGGTTTGACCACCCTTATGAACATCTTATGGGCATATCTGGTGGAGGATTTGGTTTAGGTTTGATACACCCTATTGTATTTACCTTTGCTGTTTATCTTGTATACACAATTATTCTATGGTTGGGAAGTATGATTAAAAAGATATTTTAAATTAAGGGGATTTGATGAGATTAATATATATTTTTATTTTCACAATATTTTTTACACTAGAGGTTTTTGGAGAGGGAACTATCCCATATGAGCTTGATGCAAAGCTTAAATCTATTCATCTAAATCAAAACAACTATAGCATTCATATACAAGAGGTAGGAAGTAATAATCCTATAGCTTCATGGAATAGCCATAAACAAAGAGCTCCTGCTTCGGTAATTAAGCTTCTTACCATCTATTCTGGGTTGCTTGAACTAGGTTATGACTATCGTTGGGAGACAAAGTTTTATCATACAGGTTATATTCGTAATGGAGTACTCAAAGGTGACCTATATGTCAAAGCTTCAGGTGACCCAACACTAAAGACAGCAGATATTGCCCCTATTGTTTCTCAAATTAAGAGTGCAGGAATTAAAAAAATTTTAGGTAATATTGTTATAGATAGAACTATTTTTGACATACCAAATAGAAATAACTCTGGTTTTGATAGACACAAATATAGCCCCTATAACGCTATGCCAGATGCACTAATGTTCAACAAACGAAAAAGTACAATCTGTGTTACAACACGAGGTAGAAGAGTTCGTATAAACAAAGATGTTCCAGACCAAAGCTATAAAATTATCAATAAGTTAAAGATTGTTAATGGCTCATGTCGCAGGGGTCGTTCATGGCCAAGAGTTGGTATCAAAACAGATAATTCTGGTCACTCTACTATTACTCTAAGTGGAAAACTATCAAAAAAATGTGGAAAACGAACTATCTGTAAAGTTGTTGGAAGACCATATCGTGCATTCTATTATGCTCTAAAAAATGACTTAAAGAGCAGAGGAGTCCAGTTTAAAGGTGGTCTAAAGATAAAAAAAATACCTAAAAAGGCGACCTATCTTTTCTCTCATAAATCTGATAGACTAGAAGATGTTATCTCTGTTATAGCTAAAAAGAGTGATAATCTTATGGCAAGACAGCTTATGTTAACCCTTGGAGCTACTCAATATCCAACTCCAAGTACACCATACAAAAGTAGAAAAGCGATAGAGAGAATATTGAACCAATATAATATACTAGAACGGGGAACAACCTATATAGCCAATGGTTCAGGACTCTCTAGGGAGTCTAAATTGACAGCTCAATCTTTGGCAAATCTGCTTGAACATGGTGCGATGAACTATGGTCAACGATGGATGAATACTCTATCTATTGCAGGGATTGATGGCACTATTAGGAGAAGATTTAGATATAGTAGTGTTCGTGGAAGAGCTTGGATGAAGACAGGAACTATCAGACGAGTTGCTAATATTGCTGGTTATGTTGAGGGGATATCTGGTCAAAAATATGTAGTTGTTGTTTTAGTTAATGATAAAATGTCTGCTAGATATGGAAGGAAGTTGGCTAATACAGTAATTGAGTGGGTAGCTGATACTTTGTAAATGAAAAATTAAAAATGAATAATGAAAAATTTGTTGTAATTTTTGCTGGGGGTAAGAGTTCTCGAATGGGGGAAGATAAAGCTCTTCTTCCTTTTGGTGGATATTCTACTCTAGCAGAGTATCAGCATATGAGGCTCTCTAAGATTTTTGATAGAGTTTATATTTCTGCTAAGTCTGATAAATTTAATTTTGATATGGATATTATTGAGGATTGTTATGAGGAGTCATCACCTCTTGTAGGGATTGTCTCTATTTTTGAGAGATTAGATATAGATGAGATTTTTGTTTTGAGTGTTGATGCTCCTTTTATCAATAGAGCTACTATAGAGGAGATATATCGAGATGCTTTATTATCAAAAGATGCTATAGTTGCCTCTTCACCTAATGGGATAGAGCCTCTGTGTGGTATCTATAGGCGAACTATACTGCCCAAAGCAAAAGAGTTTCTAAAACAGGGGAATCATAGGTTACAAGCTCTATTAGATAGTGTAGAGACTCAAATTGTCAAGTTTAACAGAGAGGTAATTTTTATGAATTTAAATTATCCAGAGGAGTATAATAGGGCAATTGATTTTAAAATTAAGGAGAGAAATGGCAACAGGATTTTTTGCACTATTTGATGATATTGCAGTACTTATGGATGATGTAGCAGTCGTAAGTAAAGTAGCAACAAAGAAAACAGCAGGTATATTGGGTGATGATTTAGCAGTGAGTGCCGATAAAGCATCAGGGTTTGCCTCTTCGAGAGAACTTCCTGTTTTATGGGCAATTAGTAAAGGTTCATTTATCAATAAATTGATTATTCTCCCTTTTGCTATTCTTTTGAGTGCTTTTATGCCGTGGATAATTATCCCTATCTTAATGTTAGGAGGGGTCTATTTAGCATATGAAGGAGTTGAAAAAATTTATGAATATTTCACACCTCATTTACATCCCAAAAAGCAAATATCTTCAGAAATTCTCTCTAAAAAGGAGATTTTAAAAGCAGAAAAGAGAAAGATAAAATCTGCTATTTTTACTGATTTTATCTTATCAATAGAGATTGTTATTATCGCTTTAAGTACCGTAACAGAACAATCTCTGCCTATTCAGATTATTGTAGTATCCTTTGTTTCCATCCTAGCAACAATAGGTGTTTATGGTATTGTGGCATTAATTGTACGAATGGATGATTTTGGATTGAAATTAATTGAATTGAGTCAAGAGAAGAGTAGTACAATTTTAAAAAATATAGGTCTCTTTTTGGTCTCTGCTCTACCTAAAGTTATCAAAGCTTTAACTGTTATCGGAACAGTGGCGATGCTTGTAGTGGCAGGAGGAATATATATACATAATATTCATCAACTTCATGAATTGTTACATGGTCTACCAACTATCTTGGGTGAACTATTTGTTGGACTAATTATTGGAGCTATTGCTCTAGTGTTGGTTAAACTTTTTATGATAGTAGTAATTATCATATTTTGGATATTTATGCTTTTTACAAAGCATAAAACACAAACAGATAACTCTTACCAAGAAAATATTTTAACGACTTTAGAAGAAAATACAACAAGCTTTGAAGTCATCTCAAATAACTTAAAAAAAGATGAGAAATTTTTAAAAAAAGCTCTACAAAAAAATGGTATGGTTTTGAGATATTTAGATAAACACTATCAAGCCAACAAAGAGTGGGTTTTATTGGCTGTAAAGCAGAATGGTCTCTCATTACAGTATGCTAGTAACATGCTAAAAAGTGATGAAGAGGTAGTTTTAGAAGCAGTTAAAAATGAGGGAAGTGCTTTTGAATTTGCACATCAATACCTCAAAGAAAACAGAGCTTATGTTCTAAAGCTTTTGAATAAAGATAAAGTCTATATTATTGATTATATAGACTCAACACTGCAACATGACAAAGAGCTAGTGGAAACAGCACTTGCTTATGATGCAGAGGCATTTAAATATCTTGATAAAACACTACAACAAGACAGAGAGTATGTTATAAAAATTTTAAAAAACAATGGTTGGATTTTAATATATTTGAATAAAAATTTTAAAAAAGATAAAGAATTGGTTACTACAGCTGTTATGGATTATTATTATTTACTAATTTGGGCTGATAAAAGCCTTCGAGAAGATAAAGATTTTCTTTTCTCATTAATTAAAAAAAATAAAGAAGTTACAGATGCTATAGATAAAGAGATATGGGAAGATAATGACTTTCTGTTAAAGGTATTAAAAGATAACCCTTCTGCATTACGATATGCCAATAGTGAACAACAAAACAACAGAGAATTTGTACTAAAAGTAATTGAAAAGGATGGCTTTGCACTAGAATATGCTAGTGAAGAGTTAAAAAAAGACCCAAAGTTGATACTAAAAGCAATAGATACCTATTCTGACCCATTAAAGTTTGCAGATAAACAGCTACAAAATAATCGGGACTTTATTATTAAAGCCATAAAAACCAATGCCTTCTCTATTACAAGTATAGATAATAAATTAAGTAAAGATAGAGAGCTAATAAGAATGGCTGTCATTCAAAATGCAAGAGTTTTGGAATATCTACCTAAATTTCAAAAAGATAAAAAATTTATTATTGAGATGATTCAAAAAGACATTAATGTTTTACCGTATATTGATGTATCATTAAAAAAGGATAGTGATATTTTAAATGCCATAAATAACTTTCCTTCTCAATATAAAAGTATTGAGACACTATTAAGCCTGTTGGCTATTGTCCTTTTCTTTTTTGCTATATATTTTGTATCTATAAAAAATAAAAAGTACTTTATCTTTTTGGGAAGTGCTATTTTACTTCTTGCACTTGTTGATATTTTAAATATCTATTTTGCTCATGGTGTTTTTAGACTTCCCTATGTGATGATGGACAAATCTCATAAATTTGGCTTGGAACGCACACGATGTTGGGTAGGAGATGAAGAAAATCTCTCGAAATTAGAGTGCTACAACATGCATGTTCCCGAGATATACAATGACCCAAAAAGCCGAGTCATTACCTTTCCTGTTCGGGTCTTTAGAAGTTCTGAGATATTTGCATCTAAATCTCCTATGATTCATCTAGGAGCTGGTGGACCTGGTGCAAGTATGAACTTAGATTCTTCGTACAGTTTACTCTATCATTTAGATGAGCATGATGATTTTTCAATTAATCAAGGTCGAGATTTTTTTATTATTGACCCTAGAGGAGCAGGATTATCAAAACCTCTTTTGAACTGTGATACATATGTGGATAATTTTTTAAAAAATATGAAGAAAAACTTAAACCTAGAAGAGAGTTATAAAGCTGTCGATAACGACTATGCACAGTGTATTAAAAAATTCAAGAGAGAAAAGGTCAATTTTAATGGCTACAACAGTGTTGCTGTTGCAGATGATGTTCACTTATTAAGTAAATTTCTAGGTATTAAAAAATGGATACTCTTTGGAGTTTCCTATTCAACCACTTACGCCATGTTTGTTGCCAAAAAATATCCTGAAATTGTTGAACGAATAATTTTAGATAGTGCTTGTTTTCCTGATTTAAAAATGGATTATAATTACCATCTACAAACTATGGACAGCTACAATGCTCTTTATAATTACAAAGATAAGATAAAAGACTCAAATGTGACACATGATGAAATAAACATCAAAAAAAGAGTATGGGCATTGCACAAAAAGCTTAATAAATATCCCTTAGCTATAGATTATTTGGATTTAAAAGTAAATGGAAACGATTTTATAGATGCCCTTTTAGAAGGGGTTTATGGTACAAAAATTTTCAAAGATTTACCACAAATAGTAAGAGATATAGAGCAAAATATAACCAAGAGTTTTTTACCCTATTTTAAAACCTATATTGATTATTTGATGGATAGAACCTATGGAGATATCAGTTCTATGGCTCACTACTGTTATGAGGACAAACCTTTTATAAACTTTGCTACAATAAGAGAAGAACAGAAAAAATTACCTGAAGGGTTTATCAAAAAAGATGCTATTTTATCATTTAAATCAAATGATTTTTGCAAAGAGATGAATATCAGTTCAAACGATAAAACATTAGCAGAGCCAATTAAAACAGATATTCCAACACTCTTTATTCATGGAGAGTTTGACTCTATAACACCTTTGCGTGATGTAAAAGCAGAGATGAAGAATTTTAAAGATTCAAAACTATTAATCTACAAAACATCCCATTCTGTATTAGGAACAGAAAAGAAAATAGAAGAAGATGTGGCAGAGTTTTTAAAGTAGCAACTGCCCCTCTATCTCTTCTTTATATCAATATCATAGTATTTTTTTTCGGAACAACCCCAAATTTTAAAGTCAAGTGATAAAAACAAACTTTTCTCATATCAACTAAAGTATAGCCAATATTACACCTTCATAACAACCCCCATCCAATCCTCAAACTTCCCAACATCCACAACTTCACTTCCAAATCCACTTTTTATAGTTTGGATATTCCCCTCTTTATCTTGAAACTGAACTCTTAATCCACCTATAAGAGGGGTTAACTTATAGATTTTATAAATATTTTTATTGATAACTATAGATTGCCCCTCAAACTTTAAAAGATGGGAAATATCAACAACCCTATTAGTATCCAAAAGCTTACCAACTCGGTGTTGATGGGCAAATAGCCATTCCCAAAAATTGGCTATCTGCTTGGGTTCTGCAATCTGTTTAAACACTCCCTTACCTGTGTAGATGCTTACTCTGTTGTAGCTGTTTATGTGAAACTGAACATCTTTTGCCCAACTATCTTGGTTTGATACGCAGTTACATATAGGTTCTCCTGTATTTGAGTATTGTTTGATTATTTTTTTTCTAAAATCCTCTAAATCTTTCTCTTTTTCCTCTTTAGTTGTGCTGTTTTGGTTCTCTTTTTGCATGATGATTTCGAGTTTCTCTTTCGTCTCTTTTAGTTCATGCTCTAAAAGCATTATTTTTTCATTCTGCTCTTCCTCTTTTTTCAGAGCTTCTATTGCTTTTTGATTGAGATTTTCACTCTCTTTGCTTTGAGCAACTACTGCATCATATTTTAGCTTTAAGTCCCTATTTTCCTCTTTTAGCTCAATCAACTCTTGCTGTATTTTAGGCTTGAAATGGCTTAGATTATAGGTTTGACCAAGTTCTGTTATTTTGACTCCTCTAAAGTTTTCATTTGAACTCCATTGGTCTACTTTGACTAGTTTGGTCTCTATGAGTCCTAATTTTTTTAGTTTGGTTAGAGAGGCTTCTATGGTTTTTTCTTTGAAAAGTAGGTCATTTTTTATTTTGCTTGTAAGGATTACAAAGTAACCATCTACCATGATAATAGATTTCCAACTCTGAATAATCATAACAAGATACGCCATAATCTCCGTTTGAGTTTGAGTTAATCCATGAGTAATACGGAATTTTCGGTCAAGAACTGTGGTGTAGTTGAATTTTTGATTGGGCTTTGGTGTTAGTATAGACATAGTTTATCCTTGAATTTATATTCAAGAGTCCAAATACTAACATCTCTTGTGTTATAAAAAGAGACTTTTAGGGATTTTTAGTTAAAATCTCTTTTGAGTAGAATTCGTTAGTTTTGCAATACCGAGGGGATTCTACTCATCTCTTTTTATCTTTTTAACATCTAATATTTGAAATCATACAGTAAAATAGCTTAAGGAACGATAATTTTTTTTTGTGAGAAATCGTTTAGAAATAATTTTTTTATAAACCTAATAGAGATGATATTTATTGTTAGCCCTATTTTTTTAGGAATTATTTTTTCCTAGAATTTTAGGAAAAATTTTTGATGAATTTTGTCTTATTTGTGGTTGCTCTTATATACATCTCCACTTAGGAGAGATGGAGATGAGTAAAAAAATTAATAAATTGAGTGTTGACTTTAGTTGTTATTGCCTATGCATTGCACCTCAGGATTAGGATGCAACGAGGTGGTACGAATAAGAGAAAAACAACAAAGAGCATATTAATAATAATGTATAAGAATTAAATTATATTTTTTTATATTTAAAAAGATTTCATAAATGTTCTATTATATTAACCCAAAAAACCACATTTTAATATAAATATAACTTTTTTTAGTCTAAAATGCAAATTATATTGATGAATAAGGGGATTTGGGGATTATGAAAAAATTTACTCTAATCATTAGCACAATTTTAATGTTAAATTTTGTTGCTTGTAGTGGAAGCAGTAGTAAAGAGGCAAAAGAGTTGCTTCAACGGATTTTGACACTAGTGGGCATCCCACAATCTATAGTTGTTAATATCTGTCAAGATGATAATGACAATGGAGTGTGTGAGGATATTGAGCTTCAAAGCAAACTTACAATTAATAAGGGAGATACTCTTCAAGATATAATACAAAAGGTTAAATTTGAATCTGATGGAAGCTATATTTTACGAAATTTTGACCCAACAAAAAAGATTTTGTTGGAGATAGTAGATAATGAAACTCTTAATAATAGTGGTCAAAAAGTAACTCTATCTTATAATCCTATAATAGATGTTAAAGAGCAAGAGTTATCTATTTTACAATCTTTGGTTGATAATGGTCTATTGACAGAGGATGAGATTAAAAAAGTTAGAACTTCTAGTGTCAGAGCAAGTATTGATGCTATTCTTTTGGAAAATCTTTTTGAGAACCAAAAAATTTTAGAGACAAATAACATGATATCAAATGAGGCAAGAGATAGAAACCTTGAATATATAGCTGAGGGGCTTCGAGATATAGATATCGCTGGTGATTTGGTTCAAAGGTTAGAGAGTTGTGGGGATGATACTAAGTGTCAAAGAGATATTTTAACTGATACCAATGAGCAGACCCAAATTAGCCAAAAAGAGGCAAAGATTATTGCAGAGACCAACAGTATAGAGGGGACGGGTGATGAAAGTACTCTACTAACACATGAGTCCAACACTATACCACCAACAGAAGATAACAATACAACTAACCAAGAGAATAACAATACAACTAAACAAGAGAGTAACAACACATCACCTGAATCTACACCTACTCAAAAAACTAAAAAAAATGTAGCAGATGGATATATCATTAAACTTTCATCTCCTGCTACTGCTTCATGTCAAAATGGAAGCTCTACATTTAGAAGTTCCCAAACTGTAGGAGCAAAAGGAGAAATCGTATTTGATGGGGTAACGCTTGGAGGTGATTGTATTATTACCATACCGAGTGGAGCAACAATTGATTCTAATAATAATGGCTCTTTTGATGGTGATGATAAACTTCTTCTTTTTGATATGAGAGGAATGGCTAATGCTTCATACATCACACCTCTCACTACGCTACTTTTAGAGAAAAAAGAGAATGGTGAAGATGTCTCTGCGTTTGAAGCGATGGTAAAAGATTTTGACCCTGTGGTAGCAGTTACTGATGTTACAACAAAAAGTGGAATAGAAAAGACCAAGATACAGAAGCTAATTGTTCTGATGGAGATTTTAAAAACAGCCATGAAAGAACATGCAGATATATCAAATATCAATATTTCAGATATTGTTACTACAGATAGTAATGAAACAATTAGCTCACTTGATATAAACCAATTGGTTGCAGGACTTTCTATTAGTGTACGGAGTCGTGCTTTGAGCAAAGCAAATATTATGAAAGATTTAGTGGCACTACTTGATAACCTAGATAGTTCTAAAATTTCGCTAAATACATTTTTAATAAGTATTAGTGATGGTGAAAAGAGTATAAGAGAGGCTATTAATGAAGCTCTTAAAGTGTTTGTTCCTGCCAATTCTAATCTTTTTAAGTTTATTGCCAAATCAGGTTTGGGTACTACCCTCTCTAGTCAACTTAACTCTATAAACTCTATGATTTTATCTCTTACTAATCGCCCTTTTATCACTGTATGGAAAACAGACAATAATGGTACATCTGCTGATAACCAAATAGCTATCCCTACCTATCATGGTGAAAGCTATAACTATAAAATCGACTGGGGAGATAGTAATATAGATACAAATGTTACAGGAGATATAAATCACACCTACGCATCTGCTGGAACATATACCATTAAAATTAGTGGAGAGTTCCCAAGATTTTATGCTTATGGTAATAGTAGCAGTGATTCCAATATAACCAGTGATGCCAAAAAGCTTATATCTATAAAACAGTGGGGAGATATAGAGTGGAAATCTATGAATAGGGCTTTTATTGGTTGTAGTAATCTTGAGGGAAATGAAACAATAGATACTCCTAATCTATCTAATGTTACTGATATGAGTTTTATGTTTGCTATATCTACCTTTAATCAAGATATAGGTTCATGGGATGTCTCGAATGTTACTAATATGAGTTATATGTTTTATGGAGCATCTGCTTTTAATCAGGATATAAGCTCATTGGATTCTAATGTTACTGATATGAGGGGTATGTTTTGTTTTGCATCTGCCTTTAATCAAGATATAGGTTCATGGGATGTTTCTAATGTTACTGATATGAATTCAATGTTTGGTGAGGCACATGCCTTCAATCAAGATATAGGTTCATGGGATGTCTCTAATGTTACTGATATGAGTTATATGTTTTATGGAGTAACACTATCTACCACCAACTATGACAATCTACTGTCAGGATGGAGTACACAAACACTAAAAAATAATGTAACATTTAGTGGAGGTAATAGTAAATATAGTACTACTGGAGAGAGTGCTAGAAATAATATTATAAATAACTATGGTTGGAATATTACTGATGGGGGATTAGAGTAGATTGTTACTCATCTCCACACTCTCCATCTTTTTACCTTTTATTATTTTTTGTTAAATTGGTTATACTCTTTTTTTCTTTATCTATAATAGTATAATATCTCTTATCATCTGATAAAGATAGTAGAGTTCTATCACAATTACTGTGTATCCAATAGAGTAAAAGAGAGGCTTCATATATAATTTCAGTTTTTTAGATTTCTGATGAAGCCCTTTATGGTGATGGGCATGATGTTTGGGTAGTAGACCTGCCTTCTCCAATCCTGTGTGGATTATCAACTCCTCCTCTATCTCTGCCTCTTTTTTTCTCAAAGACCTCAAAGCGTGTGCCTCAGCTCTATTTCTTTTGGTAATAGCAAAAGAGGTTAAAAGCAGAACAGAAGAGATAATTCCTACAAATAGATGAATAGTCATAATAGAACCTTTTTTATCTATTATAACGAATGTTCTTTAATGTTTCTTTTTAATCTATAAAGTTATAGTTAAAATATCTACTCTTCACTATCTTTAATAGCTTTACTATCCATGGTCAACATACTAGTAATCCCAAGAGCCTCTTTGATTTTAGCCTCTATCTCATCTCTAAGCTTAGTATCCTCCTTGAACCTCTTTTTGACATTCTCTTTTCCTTGTCCTAATTTTCCCTCACCATAAGAGAACCAAGCACCTGATTTATCAATAATATCAAGCTTTACACCATAGTCAACAAGTTCACCCTCCATTGAGATACCCTCACCAAACATAATATCAAACTCTGCTTGTCTAAATGGAGGGGCAACTTTGTTTTTAATCACTTTGGCTTTGACACGATTACCTATCTGTGCATCTCCTTGTTTGAGTGTTGCGATTCTTCTTACATCTATTCGGACAGATGCATAGAACTTAAGTGCATTCCCTCCTGTCGTAATTTCGGGAGAGTTATGGACTACAACACCATTTCTAATACCCCCAACCATATAATTTTTATTATCTTTAACCGAAATATCAAATTTTCTCTTTTTTCTCATCTGTCTGTTTGAGGCTTCTCTAATCTCTTTGATTTCAACATAATCTTTTTTAATATTAGGAGTATTTGAAAGTGTAAAATCTTCATATCTATTTTGAAACTCTTTAGGTAGTTTATATTGCATAGGTTTAGGAATATATTTACAAATTATTTTTGCTAACTGTTGTGTACCTTGAACTGTAAAATTTATACTTCCATCCTTTGGATTTATAAAAATATTTTTAATACCTGTTTTAAAAATCAATATATCCTTGATTTTATTTAATAAATTTTCTTGATTTTTAAATCTTTTTATAGATATAGAGTATCTATTATGTCCATTGGCTGTATCATAATTACCATCATCCATAAACCAAATAGCTAAACTTAAATCAGAGTAGTGATTCTCCAACATATAGAGGGGATTTCTCTCTCCCAACTCTCTTTTTATCTTAGCAAACTCATAAGTAAACTCACTATCATATCTAAATCCTCTATTGATTGTTATCTCTTTAAAATTTAAAAACTTTTCTAATTTATCAAGTTTCCAATTGAGATAATCACTATTTTCATTATCTTGAAGCTTCAAATTAGCTGTATTTTTATCTCTTATATGGATTCTACTATCTCCAATAAATATACCCCTTAAAAACTCTCCATAACTACCATTGACAGTCTCTGTATATCTACTCACTAGTCTATCTTCAAAACTAAGCTCTTCAGCCTTTTTCCATCCAGTATCTGTTAAAATTTCATGGTTTTGAGTACAAGTGAAACCAAATCTACCTCTACCATCTATAGATTGTGTCTGAATATGTATAAATTCTTTACTGCTCTCTACTTTACCATTATCATGCCAATCGACAATTGGTTTTATCTCTATCTCTCCAGTTTTTTCATTGAGACTATAAACATCTCCTTCTATTTGATTATTAACAACTTCTCCAATAGGCAGAGTTCTACCATCTGCAAAATTTACAAGTGTATCATAATGAAAACATCCATACCCCATCATCCCAATCTTCATACGAAGTTGGTTAATGAATATAACGGTGGTATTTGTTTTATGTAAGATAGCAGTAATTTTTCGTAAGGCTTTACTCATAAGCCTTGCCTGTAGACCTACTTGTTGGTCTCCCATCTCGCCCTCTATCTCTGCTTTTGGAGTCAGTGCAGCAACAGAATCAACTACAATAACATCAACAGCACCCGAACGAGCCAATGTCTCTAAAACATCAAGTGCTTGTTCTCCAAAATCAGGTTGAGAGACTAGTAGATTCTCTACATCTACACCCAAGTTTTTTGCATAAAGTATATCAAGAGCATGTTCTGCATCTATAAAAGCACAAATTTTATCTTTAGCTTGAGCAGAAGCAGTAATCTGTAGTGCCAAAGTAGTTTTACCTGAACTCTCTGGACCATAAATCTCTATAACTCTACCAACAGGCACACCACCAATACCCAAAGCCATATCAAGACCCAATGAACCTGTACTGATAGACTCAATCGGCTCTATATCTTTATCTCCTAGTCGTACTATTGTACCTTTTCCAAAATTTTTATCAATCTGTTTCATCGCCATCTCTAGGGCTTTTTTTCTATTTGCATCCATGGTAATTAAAATCCTTTATCCTTAATTTTGTAATATTATCACTATTATAATAGATTTCTGATGATAGAAGCAAAAATATGTCAAATTGTCATCTTTTTTACAAAATTCTTTTTTTGGGCTAATTTAGATAAAATACACAAAATTAAATAATATTAGGTTTAAATAATGAAAAAAATAGAACTAGCCCACTCACCAGATGCAGATGATATATTTATGTATTTTGCTATCAAATTTGGTTGGGTAGAGACAAAAGATTATGAGTTTACAAATATCGGTTTAGATATAGAGACCCTTAATGTAGAGGCTATGAGAGGTACTTATGATGTAAGTGCTATTAGTTTTGGTATGTACCCTTATATCAAAGATGAGTATGCACTTTTACGAACGGCTGTTAGTTTTGGAGATGGGTATGGACCTAAACTTATTCGACGAAAAGATAAAAAACTCAAACGAAATTTTAAAGTAGCCCTATCAGGTAAGTATACAACAAATGCTCTACTTTTTCGACTCTATTATCCTGATGCACGACCTATATATATGGATTTTTTAGAGATAGAAGAGGCAGTGGTCAGTGGGGAAGTTGATGCTGGTGTACTTATTCATGAGTCTATTTTGGATTTTGATAATAGTTTAGAGGTAGAAAAGGAGATTTGGGATATTTGGGTCGAATTAGCAGGAGAGGGGCTACCTCTTCCTCTTGGTGGGATGGCAATTCGTCGTTCTCTTCCACTCAATCGTGCTATAGATATAGAGAATATTTTGATAGATGGAGTCAAAGTAGCCAATGATAGAAAAGAGGAACTTTGTAAAAAATTAGAGGAGGACTCTCTAGTACGAATCTCAGATACAATGTTGACAAAATATCTTGATATGTATGCTTCTGATGAGTCTGTAGAGTTATCAGAACTTCAACTTAAGGCACTTGATAGATTGTATGAACTTGGATTTGAAAAAAAATTATTTTCAGAGCCGATGAGAACGGAAGATTATCTTATACCCAAAGAGTATGAAAAATTAAGAAATTCTTAGTCCACAACTCACCATCTATCTCAAAAGGTGGGGAGTATTATTATAGAAAGTAAGTTAAACTTCAATAAAAAAATCCCTCTTCTTATCACTCTGAAAATCAATTTTTATCGGTATCATCCTCACCTCTTGACTCTTCTCTAAGCCACTAACTTCTGGTTTTGTTACTATCATACCATCAGCTTTTTCTAGTGGAGATACCATTCCTGGTTTTTGATTTGATAGTGGAGCAAAAGAGTCTCCATCCCACTCTCCTAAAATAACGGTATATTTTCCTGCTTTAACTTTATGATTATCTCTCATTTTAGTTGTAATAACTGAGTGGTAGAAGCTTTTAGTTCCTGATAGTTTTAGTATGGTAGGCTTAACAAACATTTCAAAGTTTACCATTGATGCTAGAGGGTTTCCAGGGAGATTAATAACAAAACAATCTCCTAGTTTACCAAAGGTTGTAGGTTTACCAGGTTTGATATTGACTTTTGAAAATAGAGTCTCCATCCCAAGTTCTGTAAAAGCTTGGATAGTAAAATCTTTATCACCTACAGAGACACCACCAGAGGTTAGGATAAGGTCGGTATCTATTGCCTCTTCTATTGATAATTTAAGCTCTTCAACGGTATCACCTGAACTAGAGATATAGGAGACATCACAACCAAGCTCTTTGGCACGACCATAGAACATTGGAGCATTTGAGTTATAGAGTTGATGAGATTCTATCTTCTCATAATGAGCTTTTAACTCCTCCCCTGTACTAAAAATAACTACTTTTGGTTTTCTAAAAACCTCTATATGTGTAATTCCTTGTGAAGAGAGAAGAGCAAGAGAGTAGGCTGTTATCTTCTCATTGGAGTTTATAAAAGTTTTCCCACTCTTTATATCTTCTCCTTTCCATCGAATCATGGCGTTTTTTTTGATATTTGTAGGAAGTATAATACCTTGGGGAGTTTTTTCTATATCTTCTATCGGCACTATCGCTTCACACCCATTTGGTGTTGGAGCGCCTGTCATGATTTTGATAGCTTCACCCTCTACAAAACTCTCTTGGGGTGCATCTCCTGCGTAGGTAATCTCTCTAACTTTTACCTCTTTACCCGAATCAGCTAGTTTAACAGCATAGCCATCCATAGCAGAGTTATCAAATCGTGGCAAATCAAATGAGGCTTTATAGCTCCTAGAAGAGATAGAGCCTATACTCTCTTCAATGGGGATAATATGTCTGCTTTTTTGTGTAACTGTGCTGTAGATAGTCTCTAATGCTTTATCAATGGTAACCATAATATATTGACCTTTTTTATAATTTTGCCGATTATATCAAAATAGGGTATAATCTCATCTAAAAAACAGAGGTATTTAATGTTTGGTGAGTATGATGAGATGATGGTATATCATGGGGCTTTGGTGTATATACTTCTAGGTCTATTGATTTTAGGTATGTTGATTCCATTTTTTTCTATGGATTGTGCTAAGAGTATAAAACGAAAACGGATATATATGTTTTTTTTCCATGGGCTTATTACTACTGTAGCGTTCTCTGGTCTTGTTGGATTTGTCTTTGTTAGGATGGATTTTAATATAAGTATGGCTGTTATGATTCTATTTTATATCCTTGTGAGTGTTATTGAGTCATTTAAATATCTTACTATGTTAAAAACACTGGTTTCAAAAGAGAGATGCAATGCTAAATTACGAGCTATATCTATAAAATATTCATTGATTAATATTGTAATGATAGCAGGGATTATTATTTATAAAGTTGTGGAGCATCAGAGTGCAATACCTACACCATAAACAAGCAAAAGAGTCAACGCTACTACTAAAAGGTGATGAACATCGCTATATATTTAAAGTGCGTCGCCATAGAGAGGGTGAAGTTATTGCACTGCGTAATCTTGAAGATGAGAAGATTTACTATTATAGGATAAGTAGTTTAGATAAAAAAGAGGCTTTGTTGGTTTTAGAAAGTTCAGAACTTTTGGTGGTAAAAGCCAAAAAAAGATTACATATTGGTTGGTGTGTAATTGACCCAAAAAGTATTGAAAAGATGTTACCAACACTTAATGAGATGGGTGTAGATACTATTAGTTTTATCTATTGTCATCGTTCACAAAAAAGTTTTAGACTTGATTTTAGCCGTTTGGAAAAGATACTGCTAAACTCTTCTCAACAGTCTGGACGAAGTGAGCTAATGAGGCTAGAGTTAGTAGATAGCTTAGAGAAGTTTTTGAAGCAGAATCCTAATGCTATGGCTCTAAATTTCTCTGATAATTTTTTGAGTGGAGATAGTGATATAGAGACTATAGTTATTGGTTGTGAGGGTGGTTTTACAAAAGAGGAGATAGCTCTATTTCAAAAAGAGAATATTGTCGGATTGGACTCACCTCTTATTTTAAAGAGTGAGTCTGCTGTTTGTGCTGTGGCTTCTAAGATTTTGCTTTAGTTGATTCTATCTTCAGAATAGCAATCTATAATATTATTTAACATAAAACTACCAACAGAATTAGAGTTTAATAATTTTTTATAGACATCTGGAGGGACATCCTTGTAAACCCAAATTTTACCAGTATTAAATACTACCTCTAAATCTTTTGTATCCTCATCATACCCTACAGCATACACCATACTTGAATCAACTTTTATTAAAGTTTCCATAGTAATTATTCTCCAGCTATTGTTTTAGAGAATTGTATAATATTTTTTTTTGTGTATAGCTGATTTTTAATACTTTTAATCTACTTATCAAGAGAATAAACGATATAATTATCCATTATGAAAATATATTTGTTTAAAACCCTACTTATCTCACTAATAATCAATAATGCTTATGCCAATATTTGGAATAGTCCCCATAATAATAAAAAAGTAAAAGAGAATATACTCTTCTCATCATTCTCTTTACCTCCTAAAAAACTAGACCCTGTTATCTCATATAGCTCTAATGAGTGGGCAATTATCGGAAATATCTATGAGCCACCTTTACAATACAACTACCTAAAACGACCATATACACTAGAGCCATTGACACTAAAAAAGATGCCAACAGTTACCTATTTGGATAGCAACGATAATAAGGTGGATGAGAGTTCAGACAGGGTTGCCTTTTCGGAGTATCGTTTAGAGCTTAGAGAAGATATATTGTATCAAAATCACCCCTCTTTTGTTAAAGATAAAAATGGAAAGCTATTATATGGTGCATTGAGCAAACAAGAGCTAGATAATATTGATTCAATAGATGATTTTAAAAAGTTAGGCACAAGAGCTTTAAAGGCAGAAGATTACGCCTATGCTATAAAGAGAATGGCTGTAAGGCAGAACAACTCACCTATTTTGGATAATATGCAAGATTATATTGTTGGTCTAAAAGAGTTTTCCAAGAAGATTACTAAAATTGCAAAAGAGAAAAAGGGTGAGATTTTTGACCTACGACCATACAATATATCAGGCGTAACCGTGATAAATGACCATGTTTTAACCATTAAGATAAAAGGTCGCTATCCACAATTTCAATATTGGCTCACAATGTATTTCTTTGCTCCTATCCCTTGGGAAGCAGACCTCTTTTATCAGCAAAAAGGTTTAATAGAGAAGAATTTGACTCTAAATTGGTTTCCTGTAGGAACAGGAGCTTACTATCTAGCAGAAAACAATCCAAATAAGCAGATGAGACTCGTAGCAAATCCAAATTATCATAATGAATATTATCCTACACTCAATCAAGAGGAGATAGAGAAATCAAATACTCCAAAAGAGCTACTAGCTGATGCAGGTAAAAAGCTACCCCTTATCAAAGAGGTAATCTACTCACTCGAAAAAGAGAGCATCCCTCTGTGGAATAAATTTCTACAAGGCTACTATGACGCATCTGGTATATCCTCCGAAGCTTTTGACCAAGCCGTGCAAATCTCTACAACTGGAAATATGGGTCTAAGTGATGAGATGAGAGAGAAAGGAATAGTACTAAGAGGCTCTGTAGAACCATCAGTCTTTTATCTAGCATTTAATATGGTTGACCCAGTAGTTGGTGGTTATAGTGAGTCGGCAAAAAAGTTGCGACAAGCTATAAGTATAGCCCAAAATGAGGAGGAGTATATCTCTATCTTCCAAAATGAGAGAGGTATCCCAGCACAGAGTCTAATTCCTCCTGGAATTTTTGGGTATCTTGAGGGTGAAGCAGGAACAAACAAAATTGTATATGATTGGAAAGATGGCAAAAGAGTTAGAAAATCTTTAGATATTGCCAAAAAACTATTAGCAGAGGCAGGTTATCCTAATGGTATCTCTACAAAAACAGGTAAACCACTAAAACTATATTACGATACAAGAGCTACAGGACCTGATGATAGGGCAAGAATGGATTGGAGACGCAAACAGTTTGATAAACTTGGAATCCAACTAATTATTCGCTCAACAGACTACAACCGTTTCCAAGACAAAGTACGAAAAGGAAAAGCACAACTCTTCTCATGGGGATGGAATGCAGACTATCCTGACCCTGAAAACTTTCTCTTTCTACTTTATGGTGCAAACGCTTCTATAAATACAAATGGAGCAGGGATAAATAGCTCAAACTATCAAAACCCAAAATTTGATAAGCTATTTGAGGAGATAAAAACAATGAAAAACTCTCCAGAGCGTCTAAAAAAGATAAAAGAGATGCTAGAGATTGCAAGAGAAGATGCACCGTGGGTTTGGGGGATTCATCCTAAATCCTTAGCTCTTTATCATAGTTGGTTCAAAAATATCTTGCCAAATGCTATGGCAAACAATACATTAAAATATAAACGAATTGATGGGAAGCTTAGAGCCAAAAAGCAAGAGGAGTGGAATCAGCCTGTAGTTTTGCCCTTGGTGCTTTTTTTGCTCTTTCCTGTTTTAATGATTTATCCTCTCTATAGAGCCTATCAAGGGCGACAAAAAGCTATAATTAAAGGAGAAAAATAGATGTTTGCATATATTATAAAACGGATACTATATGCTATCCCCATTTTAATAGGTGTAAATCTAATAACATTTATGCTATTTTTTATGGTAAACACCCCTGATGATATGGCACGGTCACAACTTGGAGCTAAACAGGTGACACCTGAGATGATAGAGGCTTGGAAAGTAGAGAAAGGGTATGATAAACCACTCTTTCTTAATAGAGGAGCAGATGGACTAAAAGCAGTAACCGATACACTATTTGTCCAAGAGTCACTTAAACTTTTTACCTTTGATTTTGGTTTTTCTGATGCCAATCGTGATATAGGAAGTGATATAAAAGAGAGAATGATGCCTAGTTTAGCTATTGCACTACCTACTTTTGTAATAGCTCTAATTACCAATATCTCTTTGGCTCTTCTACTAGTTCTCTTTAGAGGCTCTCTGCTTGATACTAGTATGATGATAGTTGCTGTGATGATTATGTCTATCTCTTCACTTTTTTATATTATCGCAGGACAGGTACTACTCTCAAAAATCTACCACTGGGTTCCTATCTCTGGATTTGAATCAGGTTGGGGTGGGGTCAAATTTATTATACTACCTATTATGATAGGGGTTTTTGCAGGAATTGGAGCAGGGGTTCGTTGGTATCGCTCTATATTTTTGGAGCAGATAAATCAAGATTATGTCCGAACAGCAAGAGCCAAGGGGCTTTCTGAACTTCGAGTACTCTTTGGGCATGTATTGAGTAATGGAATGTTGCCAATCCTCACAGGTGTGGTAGTGGTGATTCCCACGCTCTTTATGGGGAGTCTGATTATGGAGTCATTTTTTGGGATTCCAGGGTTGGGAAGTTATACTATTGATGCTATTAATTCACAAGATTTTGCTATTGTCAAGGCGATGGTATTTTTGGGGTCGGTGCTTTATATTATTGGATTGATTTTGACAGATATATCTTATACTCTGTTTGACCCTCGTGTGAAGTTGGGGTAGAATAAAATGTTCAAAAACTACTCAAACAGACAATTTAGTCTAAAAGAGTTAAATAGTTAAAAAGCTCTCAATGAGGTGGTAATCTATTAAAAATAGTAAGCCTTTAGCCTATTTTTGCTAAAATTCCAAGATTATTATGCAAAAAGGATTGTAGTGAACATTACAGCAACAAAAACTGATACAGCAAATGTATCGGTAATAGCAAAAATTGAGAATGCTGATATTGATAAAAAAGTCAACAAAATAGCTAAGAAACTTGCTAAAACAACTAGTGTAGATGGTTTTAGAAAAGGTAAAGTACCTGTAGCCAAAATTAAACAGATGTATGGCAAGAAGCTTATAGAAGATGCAGAGAGTGAAGCAGTTCAAGAGTTTATGGCAACAGCAAAAAAAGATTTAGAAGTTGAAGGTGATGATATTATCGGTGAACCATCATTTAAAAAGTATGAAAAAGTAGATGATGGTATTGATATTGAGTTGATTATCTCACTTAAGCCAATAATTGAGGCAGAGGGCTACAATGAGTTAGCACCAAGCTATGAAGAGCCTACTGTTGAAGATACTGAAATCCAAGAGAGACTAATTAAACTAATGGAGAACAATGCACCATTCAAAAAGTTAACCCAAGAGAGAGGTTTAGAGAATGATGACCAAGCAAATTTTGATTTTGTCGGAACAGTTGATGGTGTTGAGTTTGAGGGTGGAAAAGCAGAAGGTTTTGAGCTTGTAATTGGTTCTGGTCAATTTATTTCAGGTTTTGAAGAGCAGATGATAGGAATGAATAGAGGTGAAACAAAAGATATAACCGTAACATTTCCAAAAGAGTATCAAGCAAAAGAGTTAGCTGGGAAAGAGGCTATCTTCAAGATTACTCTTAATGAGATTAAAACAAAAGGTGCTATTGAACTTGACGAGGAGATGGTAAAAAGACTTATCCCTGGTGATGATACGGCAACTGCTGATACAGTCAAAGAGAAGATTTCAGAGCAGATAAAATCCGAAAAAGTTGCAAAATTATACAATGAAGAGCTTAAACCAAAACTCATGGATGCACTTGTAGCAGAGTATAATTTTGACCTTCCACAAAATATTGTAGAGCAGGAGATTGATGCACAGATTAATCAAAAAGCACAATCTATGAAAGAGGAAGAGTTGGCAGAATACAAAGATAATGATGAGAAGATTCAAGAGCTTAGAGACTCTGTAAGAGAGGATGCGGCTAACTCTGTAAAAGCTACATTTATTGTAGATGCTTTGGCTAAAAAAGAGGGAATTGAGGTAAATGACCAAGAGGTATCTCAAACTATCTACTATGAAGCAATGATGAGTGGTCAAGACCCTCAACAGGTCATTGAGTATTATAAAAAAAATAATCTTCTTCCTGCTGTTAAAATGGGGTTGATTGAGGATAGACTATTCTCCAAAATCATTGGGTTGGATAAGTAATGAGCTATATTCCTTATGTAGTAGAGCAGACTGGACGAGGTGAGCGAAGTTATGATATATATTCAAGACTTCTAAAAGATAGAATCATTATGCTTTCAGGTGAGGTAAATGACCAAGTAGCTTCAACTGTAGTGGCACAACTTCTATTTTTAGAAGCACAAGACCCAGACAAAGATATATACTTCTATATCAACTCTCCTGGTGGTGTTATTACCTCTGGACTCTCTATGTTTGATACTATGAACTATATCAAGCCTGATATTGTTACCATCTGTATCGGTCAAGCTGCATCTATGGGTGCGTTTCTGCTATCCTCTGGCACAAAAGGCAAGAGATATGCCCTACCAAATGCAAGAATTATGATTCACCAACCATCAGGTGGTGCGCAAGGTCAATCAACAGATATTCAGATTCAAGCACAAGAGATTCAACGCCTAAAAGATGTTCTAAATGAGATAATGGCAGATAATTGTGGTAAAACAGCAAAAGAGTTAGAAGTTGATACAGAGAGAGATAACTTTATGTCTTCACAAGAGGCTATGGAGTATGGACTCATAGACAAAGTTTTGACCAATAGTTTAAACTAAGGCAAGAAATGATTCGAGAGATAGTTATCTACCCAGACAGACGACTAAAGCTAATATCCAAAGAGGTTACTCTATTTGATTATGAGCTTCACTCTCTGCTTGATGATATGTTTGATACCATGTTATCAAAAAAAGGAGTAGGTTTAGCAGCTATACAGATAGGTGTAGATAAGAGGGTTCTCATTATCAATCTTCCAGAGGATAATGGTGATGAAGAGGTACAACTCAAAGAGAATACGCTAGAGGTTATTAATCCTGTTTTTGTTAAAAAAGAGGGGTCGTGCAAACATCAAGAGGGGTGTCTTAGTATCCCAGGAGTCTATGAGGATATTGAACGAGCTGAACGAATTGTTATAGAGTATCAAAATCGTTATGGTGAAAAACAGACTATAGAAAATAGTGATTTTTTAGCAGTTGCTTTGCAACATGAAATTGACCATCTTGATGGTAAAGTTTTTATTGAAAAACTCTCATTTATGAAACGAAAAAAGTTTGAAAAAGAGTGGAAAAAAAGACAAAAATAGTCTTTTTTCACTGAAAAATTTTAAAAATACAAAATATTTATTATCTAAACAAGAACCCAGCGGCCATCCCCATAACATCATCAATAATAGAACCATCATTATCTTGGTCTATCATATTTGTAAGCATCCCTGTTAGACCTGAACCACTCTCTGGACTAGCACTTATACTAGAGGCTGAACTTTTGGTTAATGCACCTATAATTAGAGGAGCTAACATTGGTAACATACTTTTGATAATAGAGCTACTCATCCCTGTCTCTTTTTCTACCTGTTTTGCTACCTCTCTGGAGTTATCTTTTGAACCTGTTAACTGGGAGAGAATATCATTACCCATCTCTTTAAAATTATCTTGATTAACAGCCTCTTCGGGTTTGTCAAACATCTCTGCATAGTTACTTGACTCAATGTGTTTGATGAGTTCACCTGAATCTTTGTCACTTTGAAGATTGCTCTTTGCACCACCCATTAAGATTGGTGCTAATTTACCAATAATTGAATTAGCATCATTTATATCTATACCCATTTGTTTAGCAATTGTGTTTGCGATTGCAGGGTTGTTGATAATCATATCTATTAATCCAGCCATCTTATCCCTTTAAATTAAATTTATTCATTATAACTAAATAATATTATTATCTACTGACACCCAATACACTCTTGGCTTCTATCTGCTACATCATTTATAGCTTCAGGAGATTGGCTTCTAAGATAGTAAGTTGACTTTAACCCATATTTCCAAGCATTCATATATATTTCGTTTAGATATTTTCCACTTGCTTTATCTAGTGACAAGAAGATATTAAGTGATTGTCCTTGGTCTATCCACTTCTGACGAATAGCCCCTGCTTTGATTAGCACATTTTGGTTAAGGTCATAACTGGGTGTATAATACTCCCATGTATCAGGAGAAAGATTAGGAACAACTACAGGAATCATTCCTGATAGATTCTCTTCATACCATTTTCGTTTATATACAGGCTCTATAGCTTGTGTTGTTCCTGTTAAGATAGAGATAGAAGAGGTTGGAGCAATAGCCATTAGATATCCATTCCGCATACCATCTTTTTTAACCTTCTCTTTTAATTCTTGCCAATCATGAGTATAACCAAAAAGACCTCCACGGTCAACCAATTTAGAAGCCTCTTTGTTCGCGTTATCAATAGGAAATATACCCTGACTCCACTCAGAGCCTTTAAACATTGGATAGATACCTTTTTCTACTGCCAAATCACTTGAAGATTTGATAGCGTAGTAGCTAACTGACTCCATCACTTCATCTATCTTTAGGAAATGTTCATCTGACCCCCATTTGATTTTAGACTCTGCTAACATCTGTGCTTCACCCATTACACCTAGACCAATAGCTCTTGATTTTTCATTTGTCTTTTTGACTTTTGCTAACGGATAGAAGTTTAGGTCTATGACATTATCTAGCATTCTAATAGCAATTGGTACAACTCTAGCCATATCCTCTTTTGTATTTACTTTTGAGAGATTTATAGATGCTAGATTACAAACAGCTGTATCTCCATCTGTCATCTCTTTGTCTACCATCCAAACCTGCTTTTCACCTATACAATCAAGAGCTGTGATTTTTTTAGCTGGTTTAGTCATGCCACTATCTACTGTAATGAGTTCTTCTTCCTCAAAAATATCTATGCTTTTATCACTATAAGTTACTTTTATTTTATAATAGTTTGGAGAGGTGTTTTGGAAAATTTCACAGCAAAGATTACTACTTCTAATTAATCCACTATGTTTATTTGGATTTCTTCTATTGGCTGTATCTTTAAAGGTTAAAAAAGGATTACCAGTCTCAAAGTAGCTTCTCAAAATCTCTTTCCATAAACCTTTAGCCGATATAACACTCTTTGTAACATTATCACTCTTTTCTAACTCCAAGTATCTCTGTGTAAACTCTTCACCATATAGAGTAGTTAGCTCTCTAACCTCATAAGGGTCAAATAGCGTCCAAGTAGCATCCTCTTGGACTCTTTGCATAAAAAGGTCATTTAACCACAACGCAGGAAAGAGGTCATGAGCTCTTCTTCTCTCTTCTCCTGAATTCTTTTTTAGGTCTAGGAAATCTTTTATATCTATATGCCAAGGTTCTACATATACAGCTATCGCCCCGCGTCTCGTGCCGAGTTGGTCTACTGCAATAGCCACATCATTAGCAATTTTTAAAAATGGAACAATCCCACCTGCTGCATGTTTATGTCCATCTATATAACTTCCCATTCCACGGACTTGTGACCAATCCCAACCGATTCCACCACCAAATTTAGAGAGCAAAGCCATCTCTTTATAGGCATCAAAAATGCCCTCTATATTATCAGGGGTTGAACCTATGTAACAGTTGTGTACAGCTATATTATTTACTACATAACTATGGTCATCTTCTACTTCAAGATTATAAACTTGTTCATCTATATCTTCTGTTTTTACCTTATTAACTTTTGTAAAAAAGTTATTATTAAACCAAAATTGATTAATCTGCCTTCCTACTTTTTGACCATTTTTGTCATAAAGATTTACTTTTATTTTTTCTAAGTTTTTTCCTACTAACTCTACAAACTTTTTATCATTTAGATAATTAATCTCTAATATATAGGGCTGTGTTGTTGCTAGTTTAGATAATGATGGTACTCTAATTTTTGGTGTTAATCCTTCTCTTAAAGCTATATTGTATAGCTGTTTAATCAGTGTTTTATTAGATAGAGATAAAGATATACCATTATCAAGGGTACATCCATCACCTCTAAATACACCTACTAATAGCTCTATCTGATTTTGAGCATATAGCAAAATATCTGTTAACTCTTTTTTATTAAAACCACTTCCTGTCAAGGCATATATAAAGTTTGCAAAAAGTTTATTATGTACAGAAACAGTCGTTGAGTTATCACTATTTTCAATAATATTCACTTTAATATCAAAAAGATTTTTAATAATATTAACTGTATCATTAATATAGTCTAACTCTTTTGAACCAAATGTAAAATATACTGCTCTACGATGCTCTGAAACATACCCTTCAGCTAGATAGTAGCCTATAAGCCTCATAAAGTCACTATTTAGAGGAATAGTATTTTTTATTGGATTGATTTGATTGTTATAGTATGACCTTGCATAATACTCATATCCACAAGCTTCTCTCTTTATCATAACTTTATCATCAACTATTTCAAGATTTTTTAACTTTATATAATCAGAAACTTTTATATATCTTTCTTTATGATTAAAAGTTGGATAAGATACTTGCATAAAGTCACCAATTTTTATATCTTTAGCTTCTATCCATTTTGGCTGTTCATAAAAATTATTATTTAAAAATTCACAATCCTCTCTATATTCACCTTTGATTTTAAAACATCTTTTAAGTTTTTTCTGACTAAAAATACATAAATTTCCTTTTCTTATACATTTTACAGTATCTTTTGCAATAGCTAAGATAGGATGTTCACTTGTACATTTGAGTGTGTCTCTCTCAAATCCTGATATATCAAAACTATACAACTTTTCGCAGTAATCTCTCTGTAGTATCTTATAGACCTTTTTAAATCTATTTTTATGAGTAACTACAAAATCACCTATCTCTATCTTTTCTATATTCTTAAATCCATTATATGTTAAAACTTTTTCGCCTTTAGGAAAACAACTACTGAGTTGATGACGAGGGGTTCTAGCATTCGAAATTGTAGGAGTTCCAGGCATAACCTCAAACTTACTCATCATATCATAGAACTTTTTTGCCCATCCTTGACAATCTTTTTCATTTTGAGCTAAAAACATAGCCACACCCATAAAAAGATGTTGAGGTAGCTCTATAGGTTCTCCTTGGCTATCTTTTAGTAAATATCTATCATATAGTGTCTTGATACCAAGATAAGTAAACTGTAAATCTCTCTCTGGTCTGATATAGAAGTTTAAGTCATTGAGGTCATACTTCTCTTTGAGTCCTAGAAGTATTCTACCCTCTGCTTCTCCTTTTTCAAGATAGTCTCTAAGGTGCTTATATCCTGTATATGAGCTAACTCGGTGATATAGGTCATATAGAAAAAGCCTAGAGGCTACAAATGTCCAGTTTGGTCTATCTATATCTATCTTGTCAACAGCTGTCTTTATAAGTGTCTTTTGAATATCTTTGGAGCTTATCATATCTCTAAAGTGTAGATTGGCATCAACCTCTAGTTCACTCTGACTTACACCCATTAATCCCTCTACTGAACCACTAGTATATTTTTGAATTTTTGTAATATCTAGCGTCTCAACTCTACCACTTCTCTTGACAACTCTTATCATTCTTATCCCTTAAAATTGCTTATTTATTATTTGATTCTACTAAAAAAATACTTTAATAGTTGTTAAAAAGAATGTTTTTTTATATCATATATTTTTATGTAAAATTGTGATTTGTTTGATTATTTCTGGTCGGTGTTAGCGACCCTACGATTTATTATTTAAATACTCTTTTGAATATTGCATCTACATTTTTAGTATAATAATCAAAATTAAAACACTCTCTAATCTGCTCCTCACTCAACGACTCTCTTAACTCATCATCTGCTAATAGATACTGAAGATATAGAGATTCACCCTTATCATTAGTAGTAGATTTACCCTGCTGTATCTCTTCCCAAACTTTCATAGCATTTCTTTGGACTATTTTATAGGCATCTTCTCTACTTACTCCTGCTTTTGGAAGTTCTAGCAGTACTCTTTGAGAAAATACAAGCCCACCTGTTAGATTTAGATTTTTCATCATATTCTCTGGCATAACAGTAAGCTTTGCAATAACACCATTCATACGGTGAAGCATAAAATTAGTAGTAATAAACGCATCAGGTAACCAAAATCTTTCAGTTGAAGAATGACTAATATCTCTCTCATGCCATAGAGCTACATTCTCCATTGCTGGAGTTGCATATGCTCTAATGATTCGTGCTAAACCTGTAATGTTTTCTGTAAGAATAGGATTTCTCTTATGAGGCATGGCAGAGCTTCCCTTTTGACCTTTTGCAAAAAACTCCTCACACTCATACACCTCTGTTCTCTGCCAGTGTCTAACCTGCACAGCAAACTTCTCAATAGAACTTGCAAGAAGTGCCAAAGCAGAGGCAAGTCTAGCATATCTATCTCTCTGAATAACTTGATTGGATGCAGGTGCAGGTTTAAGTCCTAGCTCTTCCATTGCTATCTCTTCAAGCTCTAATGGTGCATGAGCAAAGTTACCCATAGCCCCAGAGATTTGACCAACATTGATAACCTGCATAGTCTGCTCTAAGTTTTCCAAGTGTCTAGCCATCTCATCATACCAAACTGCAAGTACAAGACCAAAAGTAATAGGCTCACCATGTATACCATGACTTCTACCCACCATCAGCGTCATTTTATGCTCTATGGCTCTACTCTTGATAGACTCCATCATCATCTTGACATCAGATATAATAATCTCTAGTGAACTTGTCATCTGAAGAGCAACAGCCGTGTCAACAGTATCAGAACTAGTCATACCATAGTGAAACCATCTGCTCTCATCTCCAAGTGTTTCTGATACAGAAGTTGTAAATGCGATTAAATCGTGTCTAGTTATAGCTTCAATATCATCAATTCGTTCAACAGAAAAACCTGCATTATCAATAATCTTCTGTGCATCATTATCAGGAATCAACCCTAACTTGTTCCACGCTTTAACAACAGCTAACTCTACATCTAGCCACGCTTGATATTTTGCTTGTATATTCCATTTGTTAGCCATCTCGGGTCGTGAGTATCTCTCTATCATAATTAAATTCCTTGATTATTTATATCAGATTTTTATGGTAGAATTCTATCTAATAAGCAGTTACATAAAGGTAAAAAATGCCATTTGTCAAACGACCATTTCATATAGAAAAACCTATCAAAGCTTTTCTTTTTCTAATCCGTCAATTTAACTTTACCCAAGGTGAAGCACAACGACTTATATCAAAAGGACGAATACTAATAGATAACAAATCTATATATGATAGAGCAGTAATTATAGATGGGAATATAGAGATAGTCTATTTTGAACCAAAGAGTAGAGGTATAAAACCTATCTTTACAACTAAAGATTTTTTGATATTTGATAAACCATCAGGGGTAATGGTTCACCCAAACAATATGTCTACAGAGTACTCTATGCTAGATGAAATACGAACTCATTCAGGACAAAATGCAAATGCAACACACAGAATTGATATGGAGACATCAGGGCTACTACTTGCTAGTCGTCACAAAGATGCTGAACGATTTTTAAAAGGCTCTTTTGAGAGAAAACAGATAAGGAAACAATATCTTGCTTGGGTTACAGGTGAAGTAAAAAACTCTTTTATAGTAGAGAAACCTATCTCTATTCGTAGTGATTATAGTACTAGCAAACATAAAGTAGAGATTTCTGAAAATGGAAAATATGCCAAAACAGAGTTTAAACCTCTATACTATGATAAGGAGTTGGATGCTACACTTATAGAGTGCAGACCTCTTACAGGTAGAACCCATCAAATAAGAATACATTTGTTTCACATGAAACATCCTATACTTGGTGACCCTATTTATGGGGCAAGTTTCAGAGCTTCTAGCGACTATTTGGATGGGAAGATTTCTAAAGAGGAGAGGTATATAGAGACTGGGGCTACAAGGCTTTTGTTACATGCTAACTCTTTGGAGTTTGCTTATGGGTGTCGATTTTATATTGTTTCTAGGGTTGATTTTTTTGAGATGAGAAGAGAGATATGTAGTAAAAATAGACGGTTGTTTTTTTCTTAAATTCTCAATATTGACAATCGGCTCATAATATGATAGGATTATACTAATTAATCGGCTCATATTTAAAGGTAAAACATGGAAACTATAAAAAAATGGGTTTGGCAACATGAGAACTATCCAAATTTTAACTATAAGCAATCTACCCTTAATAGTTTACTCTTAAAAATTTCACGCCATACTGGTAGGCTAGAGGGTGCTATATATGGACTTAATGACAAAAATATTAACTCACTTGTGATAGATGCATCCATTAATGAAATTTTACAATCTTCAGAAATTGAGGGAGAAATCCTTAGTCGTGATAGTGTTAGGTCATCGGTAAGAAAAAAGCTTGATGAGAGCTTTGATTATCTAAATGATAGCTCTACTAGACACACTGATGGGCTTGTACTGTTGCTTCTTGATAGTCAACAGAATGATACCCCTCTTACCCATGAGCGTTTACATGGTTGGCATAGTATTCTATTTCCGACAGGTTATAGTGATGGTCACAAAATAGATGTGGCTACTTATCGTTCTGATGAGATGAGCGTTGTATCTAGTAGAGGATATAGAGAGAAGATTCACTATCTTGCACCTCCACATGGACAACTTACACAAGAGATGAACAAGTTTTTAGACTATGTTAATAACAGCAAGAAAGACCCCTTTATCAAAAGTGCTATTGCTCATATTTGGTTTGTATCAATTCACCCTTATGATGATGGGAATGGGAGAATTGCTAGAATCATAACTAACTATGTTCTTGCTAAAGAGCTTGGACTTGACCATAAATACTATTCACTCTCAACAGCAATCAGAAGAGATAGAAAAAGTTATTATGATATATTAGAGAGGTCACAAAATCTTTTTTATAATCGAGAGTTTGATTTTACAAAATGGATACTTTGGCATACCAATATAATAAATAGTGCTATTGAAACATCGCTTGAACAGATAAAAATTATTACCCAAAAAACAAAATTTTGGGACAGAGCAAGAGATTATCCTTTGAACAAGAGACAGCTAAAAGTACTCAATAAGTTACTTGATAAGGGTATCGAAAATTTTGAGGGTGGATTAAGTACAAAAAAGTATGCAAAGATGGTGAAAACTTCTATTCCTACAGCAAAGAGAGATATTACAGGGCTTATTGATTATGGAGTTATTGAACAAGTAAAGGGGAGTGCTGGGCGTAATATACGATATGTAATCAAGCTATGAAAAAAGAGATATATTATAAGAATAGACAAGGCGTGCCTTGTCTCTACTTTAATGCTTTGTATACCCCTACTCCACTTATAATAACAACTATAACTATAAATCCAACCATAACCCAATCTAATATTGCCATCTAATTTATCTCCAATTCATTATCTCTTAATTGCCCACAAGCGGCCGATATATCAAGCCCTTTTGACTCTCTGATTGTACAGTGTAGACCTCTTTTTGTCAAGTAGTTTTGAAAAGCTAACATATCTTTTTCATTAGGTCTTTTAAACTCTGTTGCTTCATATGGGTTGAAGTATATTAGATTTACCTTTGACTTTATACCATTTAACAAAGAGAGCAACTTTTTAGCTGAACCTATATCGTCATTGACATCTTTTATAACAAGATACTCAAACATAACTCTCTTCCTATCATTTATAGGGAACTCTTTTACTGCATCTATAATTGACTGAATATTATAGGCTTTGTTAATAGGCATTAACTCTTCTCGTAGCTTATCATCAACAGCATGTAGAGAGATTGCAAGATTGACACCTAGTTGCATCTTACCAAGTTTGACTATCTTAGAACTTAGTCCTGATGTAGAGATTGTCTGTCTATGTGAAGCGATAGCCATACCGTCAGGGTCGGCAAAAACTCTTGAAGATTGTGCTACTGCTTCTAAGTTATCAAGAGGTTCACCCATACCCATATAGACAATATTGAGTCTTCTGTTTGCATCAATGTTATTATCTTTTTTGATTATCCTTATCTGCTCAACTATCTCACCCGCTGATAGGTTACGCAAAAATCCACTCTTGGCAGTTAGGCAAAACGAACACCCTACTTTACATCCTACTTGACAAGAGATACATACTGTATATTTGGCATGATGTTTTAGAGTTCCATCCTTGTGGTACTGCTCTTTTTTCATAAGTAGTAGCACTGCCTCTACCGTGTTACCATCATGGAGTTCAAAAAGGTATTTTCGGCTTCCATCTCTACTATCTTCTATTTTTATTATCTTTAGTGGTGCTATCTCATACCTGCTTTTTAACTCCTCTTTTAGAGCTTTTGGTAGATTTTTCATCTCATCAAATGTAGATACATATTTGTGATAGAGCCATGAGTATATCTGTTTTGCTCTAAAAGCAGGTTTGATAAGAGTTGATAACTCCTCTCTAGTATAGTTTTGGATACATTTTTTCATATTTTCTTATGCCTTTTCAAATAATCAGTTAGCCTCTGCATAGCCTCTTTGTGGTTCTTTATAAAATCAGCATGAGCATTTTTATCACATCTATTTGTTACAATAAAGACTCCTCTTGCTGAAATATTAAAAGCCTTAGCAACTTTAAGTACAGCATAAAACTCCATATTTTCTAAACCAATATTATTAGAGAGATAGTATTCTGATACTCTTTCATCTGTTGTGATATAGTTGGATGAATTTACAATTGTTTCACATGAAACATTATTATCTGACATGATATTTTTAGATGATTTTAGCATTGTTTCATGTGAAACATTATCATTCATTGAGACTATATTATCTATTGGAGTATAAGATTTGGCATTAAAAAAACTATTTTCTATATTAGAGGCTGTTGTTGATTCAACTATATCAAAAATTTTATGCTCTCCATATGTCCCTGCACTACCAATAAAAAGTAGAAAATATGGAGGATTTGCTATACACTCTTTTGTTAGATTTATAGCTGTATCTACCATTCCTATTCCCATAGGTTTAGCAAACTCAAAACTCTCAATCTCTCCTGCACAGATAATCATTTATAATCTCACAGGTATATTTTCTGATTTTAGGTAGCGTTTTAAATCCATAATATCTATCTCTCTAAAGTGAAAAATAGAGGCGGCCAAAGCAGCATCTGATTTACCAAGAGTAAACGCCTCTTTGATATGCTCCATAGTTCCTGCACCACCTGAAGCGATTATTGGAATATTTACTACTTCTGCAATGCGTGAGTTTAAATCATTTGCAAAACCTGCTTTAGTTCCATCTGAATCCATAGAGGTGACTAACAACTCTCCTGCCCCTCTCTCGTATGCCTCTTTTGCCCATTTGATTGCATCTATTCCTGTATCATTTCTTCCACCATGTGTAAATATATGCCACTTATTTTTGGCTACTTTTTTTGCGTCAATTGCTACTACTATACATTGTGAACCAAATCGTTTTGAGGCTTCATTAATGAACTCTGGTCTTTTTATTGCTGATGAGTTTATACTCACCTTGTCACAACCAACATTTAGCAGATTATAAATATCTTGTAGCTCTCTAATTCCACCACCAACTGTCAAGGGGATAAAAACCTCTTTTGCAACCTCTCTCACTACATCTACAATAGTATCTCTACCCTCATGCGATGCACCTATATCCAAAAATGTAATCTCATCAGCACCCTCTTGGTTATATCTTTTTGCTACCTCTACAGGGTCACCTGCATCTCTTAGTCCTACAAAATTTACACCTTTTACCACTCTACCGTTATCAACATCCAAACAGGGTATAATCCGTTTTGCAAAATATTCCATATTTTTCCTAAAATTATTCATTATTCATTATTAACTATTTATTAATTATGCTAGAATTATATCCAAATTAAGCAAGAATGGTGTAAAATGAGCAATAAAAAAAATTTAGCAGAATTTGCCAATAAACGATATGGTCAAAATTTTTTAAAAAATAACCAAGTAATTAAACAAATCATCCAAGCGATGCCCAAAGATAACTTAACAGTTGCAGAGATTGGACCTGGCTTAGGTGATTTAACGAAAGAACTGATAAATGTTAGAACCGTAGAGGCATTTGAGGTCGATAAGAGATTATGTGAGCATCTCCAAGTAGAGTTTAGTGAATCCATCTATCAAGGGGGGCTAACTCTGAACTGTGGTGATGTGCTTGAGCGTTGGGGGGAGAGTAGTCTACTAGATAAGGAGTATCATCTAGTGGCAAACTTGCCCTATTATATAGCCACCAATATTATTTTAAAAGCATTAAAAGATAAGCATTGCCAATCTATTTTGGTAATGGTACAAAAAGAGGTAGCACAAAAATTTTCTGCTAATGTAGGAGAGAAGACTTTTTCAGCACTTTCAGTTTTAACACAAACTGTTGGTTTTGGTGAACTTCTTTTTGATGTTGGAGCAGAGAATTTTGTTCCACCACCCAAAGTAACCTCTGCTATTCTTTTAATCAGAAAAGAGCGTAATGAAGATAATAAGGGATTTGAAGATTTTCTAAAAGTTGCATTCAAACAACCAAGAAAGAAACTATCTAAAAATTTATCTACGCACTATCCAAAAGATAAGATTGAAGCACTCTTTTTGGAACTAGAGATTAATTCAAATATTCGACCTCATGAGACAAAAACTACCATTTATCATCACTTATATACTCAATTAAATAAGGATAATGATGGAAGAGAAAAAAAACAGTGAAAACAAAGCAAGAAGAGACCGTCCCGATAGACCACGGCGTTCACAAAACCCACATAGGAAGCCTAAAGATACAAATGGTAATATTCAGGAGAAGAAAAAAGAGGTAGATGGAAATATCCAAACTCCTGAAAAGATAGTTAATGGAAATAGAGTAGAAGGAAAAAAACCTAAACCTAACTATAATAAAAATAAAAACTTCAATGGAAAAAATTCCAATAAAAATGGTCATAAAAAAGGTGGAAAACGAAATAAAAACAGTATGGGTCCACTAACTACAGATATAAAAGAGGCACTCAAAAAAAATCAAATAGCAAACGAAGCACGAATGAATCCATGGAAGCAGATTGATATATCCAACAAAAGTAAAATCCGATTTACACCACTAGGTGGTCTAGGTGAGATTGGTGGAAATATCGCTGTTTTAGAAGATGAAGATACAGCAATTATTATAGATGTGGGGATGAGTTTCCCTGATGAGAATATGCACGGTGTTGATATTTTAGTTCCAGATTTTTCATATCTACATGCTATTAAGAGTAAAATCAAAGGGATTGTCATAACACATGCACATGAAGACCATATTGGTGCTGTCCCTTATCTATTTAAGGAGTTGAAGTTTCCTATATATGGAACTCCTCTAGTACTCTCGATGATTGAAAATAAATTTAATGAACATAAACTAAAAGAGGATGTAAAGTATTTTAACTATATCACAAAAAGAGAGATATATGATATTGGTACATTTAAAGTTGAGTTTATGCATATGACACACTCTATTGTTGACTCATGTGGTCTAGCTATACAGACAGTAGCAGGAACAATTTTACATACGGCAGATTTTAAAATAGACCATACCCCCATTGATAATCAGACAACAGACCTTCAACGATTTGCATATTATGGTAATAAGGGTGTCCTCTGCTTGTTCTCAGATAGTACCAATTCGCATAATACAGGATTTACTAAAAGTGAAGCTGTTGTGGGAAAAACATTTGATACTCTATTTAACCTTGCAAAAGGAAGAGTACTTATGTCAACATTCTCATCAAATACTCACCGACTATTTCAAGCAATGGATAGAGGAGTAAAAGCAGGAAGAAAAGTGTGTGTAATTGGTCGCTCTATGGAGAGAAATGTTGAGATAGCTAGAAGATTAGGTTTTATTGACATCTCTGATAGACACTTTATTGAAGCACATGAGATAAACAGATATGCTGATGGAGAGATACTTATCGTCACCACAGGCTCACAAGGTGAAGAGATGGCAGCACTCTCACGAATGGCAACAGATGAACATCGACATATTAAGCTTAAACCAACTGATACTGTAATTATCTCTGCTCATGCAATTCCAGGGAATGAAGCCTCTGTATCTGCTCTTATGAATAAACTTGTAAAAGCAGGAGTGACTGTAAGATATAAAGATTTTGACAATATCCATGTATCTGGTCACGCATCACAAGAGGAGCAAAAACTTATATTGAGATTAGTTCAACCTAAATTCTTCTTGCCTGTACATGGTGAGTACAATCATATTGCCAAACACGCAAAAACTGCTATTAGTTGTGGTATTAATAAGCGAAATATTCTACTTATGAGTGATGGTGACCAAGTTGAGATAACTACTAAATATATCAAAAAAGTTAAATCAGTTAAAATAGGTAAAAGTTATATAGACAATCAAAATAACAGAGAGATTAAACCAGAGATAGTTGGAGATAGACAGAAACTTGCTGAGGATGGTATTGTTAATATTGCTATTCAGATTAACCAATCAACTAAAAAAGTTATAGGAAAAGCTGTTATTACCACTTATGGTCTTGTACCAAACAAAGAGATTAAACGATTTTCTAATGAAATAGAGAACATTATAGAGACATTCTTAATCAATACCAAACCTGAACAGCTATCATCAGTCAAATTACTTCAAGATGAGCTACGAGGAATTATAAGAAAACATATTATTCGTACAAAGAGACGATACCCTATTATTACTCCTGTCATCTTCTTAGTTTAAGCCCAAGTGGCTTAAACACTTCTTCACTTCTAATATTAATCAAAATATGAGTAACTTTTAAGGCTATTTTATTTTAAAATCATTATAATATAAAGACTAAACAATTTTAAAGGAGTATTATGATTGAGATTTTAATATATACTATACTTACTTCCCTTTTTATAGGAGTTATTCTATACCTTATTATCAATTTAAAAACCAAAATCAAAAATAGTAACGATAAAGTACCCTATACAACACATGAACTACATATCAACTATATTGAACCAAAAAATAAAGATATAACATCTTCTAAACCTAAACAGTTAAAAGAGCCAAGAGATGGTAAAAAAGATAATTTACAGCTAATAAAAGGTATAGGAAAAATAATAGAGAAAAAGCTAAACGATAATGGTATCTACCATTTTAACCAAATTGCAAACTGGACAGATGAAAATGTGCAGTGGATAAATAATAATATCATATATTTTCCAAAAAAGATAGAGCGAGAAGATTGGAGAGGACAAGCTAAAATATTAACCAAGGAGAAAAGTAGTAGCTAAAAAATAATTTTAACATCAAATTAATAAACTAGACCAAAAACTATTTTTACTCTAGTAACTATATGTAAAAATAGAATACATAAAACTTTTTCAAAATTTTTTATATAGAAATTAGGAATATTTTAGTTAAATAATATTATAATTTGGATACACTAAAAATAATATTTATAAACAGGAGCAAACATGTTTGAATCGACACCAATTATTATAATAACTGTTATCGTTTTATCTGCACTAATTGGAGGGATTATTGGAAATATTCTCTCTAGAGTATCATATCAAGGTAGTAAAGAGGATATAGATAGTGAATCTTCTAAGACTTTTCATGTTGATAGAGCAACAGGTATAGTCTCTGATGCAACATCTATAAAATATAGTAGATAAAACCATTTTAAAGGGCAACCATCAAGGATTGCCCCACTCTTACCGTGATTATGTTATAATCTCATCAAACTAACAGAAAGAAAATAGATGAGACTCAACAAATACATCTCACACAATAGTAAATACTCACGGCGTGATGCTGATAAGCTAATTGATGCTGGTGAAGTTACTGTAAATAGAAAAAAAATAGAAGATTTTGGTTATAGAGTACAAGATGGTGACCATATTGCGATAAAAGGTCTACCTATCAAAGAGAGAACAGAGTTAACCATGATTGTATACAACAAACCAAAAGGTACTCTAGTTACTAAAAAAGATGATAGAGGACGAACCACTATCTATCATAAACTTCCTGGAAAATTTAGACATTTTATCCCTGTTGGACGACTCGACTATGCATCAGAGGGAATACTATTTATGACCGATTCACCAAGAGTTGCAGAGGTCTTAATGAGTAGTGAACTAGATAGAACTTATAATATAAAAATAGACAAACCACTAACAGATGAGATGAAAGAGGCTATGCGTGAAGGTCTACTGCTTGATGATGCTAGAACAGGTGGACACGAGAAGAGTAAAATATATAGTATGGAGTTCGCACCTTTTGTCAATTATGAGATTAGAGGTATTAACAACAATTTTACTAAACTTAGAGTCACAATAGCAGAGGGTAAAAATAGAGAACTTCGACGCTTTTTTGGTCATTTTGAGGCTAATATTTTAGATTTAAAGAGGGTTGCATTTGGTGGAATAGAGCTAAATAATCTACCAACAAATAAAACACGCTATTTTTCCCGTAGAGAGTATGATGATTTACATAAGTATCTAAAAGAGATTAAAAGAGTTGAAGATGAAGTAAAACATACATCTAAAAATCAAGAGAAACAACTAAAAGAGCATAATAAGAAAAAATGATACTTTTTTGTAGGGTGGTGCATTTATGCCCACCATTGAAACAGATAACTCCTTTTTTGGGTGGGCATAAATACACCATCATACAATAATCTAATGAATTTAGCACAAAAGTACCGTCCATCAAACCTAGATGAGATTGTAGGTCAAAGTCATCTTGTAGCAAAAGAGGCAACTCTTCGTATATTAATAGAAAAAGATACCCTACTCCACTCTTTTTTCTATGGAACACCTGGAAGTGGTAAAACAACATTAGCAAGAGTTATAGCAAAAAAATTAAAACGACCATTCTACGAACTAAATGCAACCACACTAAAAATAGATGAGCTAAGAAAAATTTTTAAAACCTATCAAAATGCACTAGAGAAACCATTGATATTTATAGATGAAGTTCATCGCCTTAGCAAAAATCAACAAGAGGTTCTACTACCTTTTATGGAAAATAACTCAGCACTTATTATAGGTGCATCTACAGAAAATCCATACTACTCCCTCACCTCTGCTATGCGTTCTCGCTCTCATCTTTTTGAGTTAAAGAGTATAGATGATAACGCTTTAAATGGATACCTAGAGAAGATTATCAAAAAAGAGAATATAGAGATTAATAATGAGTCCAAAGCCTTTTTAATAAGCTCATCAGGAGGTGATGCAAGAGCAATGTTAAATCTGCTAGAGTCTGCTATGGCTCTTGGTAAAGATATTACCATAGATAGATTAAAATCAATTCGTCCCTATGCGATGCAACAGGGTTCATCAGAGGCTGATAGTCACTATGATCTCACCTCTGCAATGATAAAGTCAATCAGAGGTTCAGATATAGATGCAGGAATCTACTATCTAGCAAGACTTATCAATGGAGGTGAGCCACCTGAGTTTATCGCTAGACGATTGTCGATACTAGCTAGTGAAGATATAGGCAATGCCAATCCAAATGCCCTAAACCTATCAGCTTCAACACTCACCATCGTCAAACAGATAGGCTACCCCGAAGCTCGAATTCCTCTAGCTCAACTAGTAATATACTTGGCATCTTCACCTAAATCTAATAGTGCCTACAATGCTATTAATGATGCACTAAAAGCTGTTCAACACAGTACACTCCACCCTATTCCATCTCATATTAAAACCCATGCCAAAGAGTATCTCTATCCACACAGTTTTGGTGGATGGGTTAAGCAGGAGTACCTTAGTCATAATATGAAATTCTATAGTAGCTCAAGACAAGGGTTTGAAAAAACTCTTGATGAGTGGGTGAAGAAGATAAAACAAAAAAAATAATGAAATTTTATTCATCCCCATCTGTCCTCAGTGGGGATACATACGAGAGCTACCAAGTAAGTATCGAACCAAAAACAAGGCAAAATTCATCAAAAATAATGGCTCTCCCATACCTTCCGTGACACTCCCAAGCCCTAAAAATAGGTAAATAACCTAAAAAGCTCAAAGTCAAAATCCAAATAACAAAGCAACCTTTTGACAATAATTAGCACTAAATAGCTATTTTATACCCAAAAACCATTCATTTTCCTACTTCTTTATCTTCCGTGATTCATCGAATTGCTCCTTGATAAATCCAAAGAGAGCCGTTGAAAAAGGTGTACTCTATTGATGATACCATAAGCTTTGCGCTTAAGCACTTTAATACGATTATTGAGTCCCTCCACAAAGCCACTATTCTCTCTAGCAACAAAGTAGTTGGCTATCTCGTTTATCCATTTTTCAAGTGTACCAATAAAAGTATCAAAGATTGCACTTTTGTTATCCAATTCTTCAGTCGTCTAATCCCTCCATTTCGTGAAGTTTTAGTATCAAATATTTTGGTTAATTCCTCACTTAACTTATAGACCTTTTTGAGCTTGAGTGAGTGTTTAAAAGCCTTTTTGAGGAGTGCTTTATCTTTATCTGAGAGTTTCTCTTTAGGCTTCCGTAATGCCCACATTAATCCCTTCAACTTTTTGTACTCCTCTTCACTCAAAAGCTTCTTCAATCGTCTTATCTCCAACTTACGAACAGTATTAACTTGTTTTCTATAGAGCTTTGCA
>FPHE01000128.1_pt1 | contig 45320 bp, 46 predicted proteins | sample 1057201 | NCBI WGS metagenome assembly FPHE01 (sample SAMEA4473311, study PRJEB15554) | hydrothermal vent metagenome | biome: marine basaltic hydrothermal vent biome; feature: marine hydrothermal vent; material: water | place: Pacific Ocean | collected 2011-06-14/2011-07-23 | depth 1155 m
ATAATATCATTTCCCCAACAGTGTTTTATTTGTGTCTTTTTATAGTAGTTTTTTCGTAAAATAGTATAAACTTTGTTGTTGTTAAGTTCTATATTTTTTAGATTTTCAACAAACTCCTTGGTTAATAGTTCATCACTATCTAAAGATAAAACCCAATCATTAGTAGCATAAGAAGAGGCTCTGTTTTTAGTTGCACCAAAACCCAAAAACTTACCTTTTACTATTTTTACATTTGAATGCTTATTAGCAATATCTTCTGTATTGTCTGTAGAGTTATTAAGATATAAAATAACCTCATCAAACTCTTTAAGGCTTTCCAAGGAACTTTTTATAGTCATTTGGGCATCTTTAGCCATCATGACAACAGATATATGATTAATCGACAACAGGTTCTCCTTTTAATCGTTTTTTGAAATTTTTTTTATCTTTATGCTTTTGAGAAAAGAGAAGTGCTTTTTTTATGCATAGCTCTTTATCCTCGTTAATGAGTGTTGCATACTCTCTTACTATAACTTCTAAATCTTCATCTTTAGCCCAAAGTTTAGCAAAGTTTTTTAGTCTATCTTCTAAAGTAAGCTCTTTAAACTGCATACGGTTAATGTCTACAATTTTAAAGATAAATTGACCCTCTACTTTTTTTATTAAAATATTTCCAGGGGAGTAGTCTAAATGATAAATATTATGTTTATGGAGTTGTTGTGTAAAATAAGCAAACTCTTTGAATATTCTCTCTTTATCTTCAAAATTTTCATCAAGAAGTGGTTCTCTAATGGTAAAATCAAAATTGAAATTTTCACTTACAAAGTAGCTGTCATGAATAAGTCCAAATTTTTTAAATTCAATATAGCCAATAGGTTTTGGAACAAAGTTAATAATTTTTATTGAATTTTCATAGGATTTTTTTGCTTTAGAGTCTCGAAAGAAAGTATAAACTATTTTATTAAGTAGATGAGGTATTTTAAAGGATTTTATGACAAATTCTTGGTTCTCATAATTTATAATTTTTATTTCATTACGTGCTTTGTGGATTGAGTTAGAAGAAGTATTAAACTGATTTTGAATATTTTTTAAAAGTGCGTTATATCTATTTTGTATTGTTGCTAGTTTCATATATTATCTCTTTTACGAATATTATTTACACCTGTAACAATTGAATTATTTGGAACAGATTTAGTCACAACAGCATTCGCACCAATGATACAATTCTTACCTACAGTAATGTTCCCTATAAGTTTTGCACCCGTACCAATTAATGTATTTGCTTCGATAGTAGGCATGGAATTATCAGAATCAAAGTTTGAACCAATAGTGACATTTTGATAAATAGAACAGTTCTTATGTATGGTTGCTTGTGAACCAATCACAATGGCAATAGGATGAGGAAAAGTAACGCTAGGGTGGATAGTGGCAGTATGACTAATATCACAATGATATTTGTAGTATAAACGTCGTTGAAAAAACTTTCTTATAGGTTTAAATTTATTATGAAAATCAACCATTAATTGACGTTCAAGTTGAAAAGATTTACTTGGTTTACCTGTTGTGAAAAGTTTTAATAACTTAGTCATTTATTCCCTTAACTAACTTTGCAGGGTTTCCTGCATAAACAACATTATCTGCTACACTTTTTGTAACAACAGATCCAGCACCAATTACAGAGTTTTTACCAATAGTCACTCCTGCTAAAATAATACTATTTGCACCAATCCAACAACCCTCTTGAAGTAACACATCTTGGGCATCATAATGACCTTGGTCAATAATATTTTTATTTTTTAAATCATAACGATGATTAGAGACATAAATATGAACCCCTGAACCTATCATAACATCATTTTCAATTGTTATGTATCCATTACCCTCTCTTGGGTCTGCGAAAAGCATGGTATTTGGTCTAATTATAACTCTTTTTCCTAAAGAAATTTTAGAACAAGTTATTGCATAAGCACCAGCTCTAAATTCAGAACTATCAGAGAAGTTTTTAAACTTAGATTTACAAATTTTTTTCATGGATGATTTAAAATATAGTTTCCAATGCGTGAATGGACAGTCTGGTCCTAATCTATCAGAATTTAGGTCAAATTTTCGTTTGGAGAAAATCTCTTTTATCATATTGTAAACCCATCATCCACAACAATATTTTGTCCATTCACATACCGACTCATATCAGAAAGCAAATAAACCAATGTACCTTTTAAATCACTTTTATCTAACATTCCTTTATTTGAACACTCTTTTTTATACGCATCTAAAAAAGGTTCTGGCTGATTGTCAAAAATTCCACCAGGGCTTAAAGTATTAACTTTAATATTCATTCCTTTAAAATATTTTGCCATATATTTGGTTAAATGAATAAGTCCAGACTTAATAGATGCATACTCTACAGGCATGGTCATGGGAGTGTTATCATAAACTTCAAACTTTGGGGCGATGACACCATAAATAGAAGATATATTGATGATATTACCATAACCTTGTTCTTTAAAATATTTTGAAAATTGTTGAGATGTTGTAAAATATCCCCCTAAATTCAAACCTAAGTTTTCAACAAAATCTTCATATTCAACATCAAAAAAATGTCTTGCATAGTTTTTGTTTCTAGGGTAAGCATTATTAACCAGAGCATCAATTCGATTATATTTTTCATGCAGATAAATAATGCACGCATTTAAGGACTCTTTTGAAGTAATATCAAGCTCTACAAAATCAATATTGGATGTTTTTAACTCTTTAGATAAACTATTTTTAACTTGATTGCCTAATGTTGCATTGATGTCGGCAATAATGGCAACTCCATTTTGTTCTACCACAGCTTTTACAAACTCTTGACCAATTAAACCTGCTCCACCTGTTATGACTATTACTTGATTAGTTAACATTATTTTCCTTCATAATCAATTCAACCAGTTTATAGTCTAATGGGCTATCTATGTCGATAGAACGCTCTTCAGGCATGACATATAGACCTGTTTTTTCTAAAAAAAGTGATTTTTCATTAAGAATAACATCTCTTTTCCAAATATAGATAGAGGCATTCATATCATAACTCTTCGGTGTATCTTGTCTTCTTACTATACTACTGTCTAAAGTTTTAGACAGAGCAACTGTTCCATTTTTATCAACTTCAACCAAATTAAAATAAGGGCTTCTTCTACTTGGCATTGCTGTTATTAGATTGTCATTATTATTTTCTAAAAATTGAGTAAAAGAGTTGATAATATCATCAACAATACGAAGTGGGGCTGTTGCATCTAAATCAATGAGATAATTATACTTTTCATTGTAATACTCTTCACTTCTTACAAAAGCATTCCGAATAACATCTAGTTTTCCTGCTGTGTCAGATGCCATTTCGGCAGAGCGTTTAAAAAATACTTCTGCTCCATATTCTTTAGCAATATTGGCAATGTCATCAGAATCAGTACTAATGACAATATGTTCAAATAATTTACTGGCTTTTGCTTGTTCAATAGTATATGCAATTAACGGTTTCCCTAAAATTGGTTTAATATTCTTATTTTTGACACCTTTTGAACCACCTCTTGCACAAATGGTACATAGTATTTTATATTGACGCATTAGTCATCTCCTTAAACTCAATATTTGAAATAATATCCACTATTTTCTTTCCATTATTAAAACTACATAATATTTCAAATTTATCATCAATAATGTTTTTATGCATCTTAGCATAAGTATGATTTCGGTCAACTATTTCTATTTTAATTTTTTCGCTATTTCCATTTTTGGGATATAAAACAATACTATTATTGATTACATCAGCTTCTATGGTTTTATTTTTAGTATGAATTAGCAATCTGCGTATAGGCATTTTACTAATGTAATCTATTGTTAAATTAACAATAACATCTCTATTAGTTATAGCAATGGCTGTAAATATATCATCTGAATTAATTTCTAAATCACTTATTCTTGTATTGATTGACTCTATTTTTTTTATATTTCCAAATAACCAAGTCGCATAATCTAATTCATGACTTAAATCTCTCAATACTCCACCACCTTCTTCTAGTTTTGCACTATATGATTTTTTATAGTCTTGTTCAGGTCGCCAAGTAGGTAAGTATTGTCCACAGATAATATTGGCATAATATATATCTTCATCTTTAAGTAGAGTAGAGAGTTCTTGTAAAACAGGATGAAAGCGTAAATTATAAGCTGTAAAAATTTTATTATTAGAGTTAATATCATCATAACTTTTATCATACAGAGGTTTTTCTACCAATATTTTTTTATTGTCTACCTTTGAACAGATATACTTTAACTGTTCATAATGCTTTACCGTTTCACTTGAAATAATAAAATAATCATAAGTTGTTAAATCATTAATCTCTTCTAATTTTTTAAAAGTTCTAATATCTTTTAGCATCTGTTTTGTGACAATATGAATTTCTCTAATTTCATTAAATCCATTTAATATTTCAAAATGTCTTTTTCCAATAGAGCCAAAACCAACAATCAAAACTTTCAATTAAAACACCTCGTGATATTCATCATTGGCTTTCTTGAACTCTTCAAGTCGTCCAATATCCATCCAATACCCTCGAATAGGAAAAGAAATACTTTTCATCTTTTTCTCAATAAGCTTTTCAAAAAGTGTTGGCATGTCATAATACTCATTATTAGGAATAATTTTTAGTACTTTAGGGTCTAAAACATAAACGCCACCACTGACAAAAAAGTGTTGAGTAGGTTTCTCTTCTATATTTAAAATCTCATGTCCATCAACATTGACCACCCCATAAGGTACTTGAAAATCATATTCACGTACTCCCATTGTTGCTACTGATTTGTTATCTAAATGAAATTTCATCATATTTTCAAAGTTTAAATTAGTAAGTAAATCTCCATTCATCACAAAGAAAGGTTCATTTAACTTTTCACGCATTAAACTTAACGCTCCAGCCGTTCCCATTCGTTTTTCTTCATATATATATTCTATGTTTACGCCAAATTTTAAACCATCTCCAAAGTAAGCTTCTATTATTTCAGCTTTATAACTCACACTTAAAATAATATGGGTAAAACCATATTTTTTAAAGTTTAAAATAATAGTTTCAAGGATTGGTTTGTCTCCAACTTTTAACATGGGTTTGGGAGTATGGTCAGTTAAGGGTCTAAGTCTTGTTCCTAGACCTCCTGCCATTAAAACAACTTTATTGACTTTTGCATCTGATTTTAGAAGTGTATCAACCCCTTCGATGCCTACTATTTTACCCTCATGGTCAATAATAGGGATTTGATAAAGCTTCTTTGACAATGCAATTTCTAATATTTTTTCTTTACTATCTGAAATATTACAAACAGTGGGATTTTTAAATATAATGCTTTTGATGCTATCAGAAATAGAGAGGTTATTTATTAATCCTCGTCTTATGTCTCCATCAGTTAATGTCCCAATAAGCTTTTCATCTGCATCAACAACCAATGCAATTTTTCTTGCACCAGCACTAATGACAAGTAGGGCTTCTTTTATGGTTGCTGTTGGACTTAATAATAAGTTTTTATAACTTGTCATAGGTAACCTTTAAATCATAAAATGATTTCTTTAAAATATTCTTTAACTCTATATTTTTTAAAGTATTTTTTATCTCTAAACTAGCTCCACCCTTACCATAAGGGTTCGTGACAGTTTTTAAATACTCTTGAAATTCAATAGAGTATAGTTTCTCAAATCCATTTTTAATAGAAACTTTATCAATCTCACAATCAATAACAGACTTAGCCATTATACGACCTTTTTGCCTATCTCCAATATTTATAGTACCTATCTTAAAAGAGGGTGCTTCTGCCAATCCACTAGAGCTATTTCCTACCATTGCATCAATATATTGCAATGCACTCAAATAGCGAAGCTGACCTAATGAGGTAAAAGCTACTGATTTATGACTATTTTCATTTACATATTTATCAATCATGCTATTAATAATCCTACCATCTGTATCTGAATTTGCTTTTGTAAAAATAATATGTGTCTCTTTTAACTCATTTACAACATCCAGTAAAATCTGAAACTGCTCCTGTGCAGTTGAGTTTTCTAAAGTTACAGGATGAAAAGTAATTAATATATTTTTTTTATTGAGTTTAAAATCAATAGAATCTTCAAATGCTTCTTTACTTAGAAGTTCAAGTTTTTTAATATTATCTATTCCAAGCCCACCCACATTAAATACTCTGCTTGGATGTTCTCCTAATTGAATAACTCTATTTCTATACTCATCCGTAGCTGTAAAATGTAAATGACTCATCTTTGTAATACTATGGCGAATAGACTCATCAAAAGCACCCTCTGTGGTCTCTCCACCATGTAAATGAGCAATAGGAATATTTGCTATCATGGCTGAACTAACAGCTGAAAATATTTCGTATCTATCTCCTAAAACTACTAAGACATCAGGATTTAATTCATCATAAGCCTCTGCAAAAGAGATTTGAGCCAAGCCCATTGATTTAGAGATTCCAATAGCAGAATCAGAAGATAAAAGTATCTCTATCTTTTTATCTATTTTAAAATCTTTTTCTATTTCTTTATAAGTCAATCCAAATTCAGGGCTTAGGTGCATTCCTGTGACAATGAGTTGAAGTTCTAAATCCTTATCTTCTTCAATCTCTTTCATAAGCCAATAGAGTAAACCATACTCAGCTCTTGTTCCTGTGACAACACAGATTTTTTTCTTACTCATATTAACTCATCTTCACTATAATCTTTAGTCGCTACCGTTCCAATTATCTCATCCCATCTCATAGGATTTATACCTCTGCTTGGTCGTTTAACAGCTAAATTATTCTCTGTAAAGATTTCTCCTTTTTTTATATTAGAAGAAGCAACAATAGATTTTCTTGCTATCTTAATATTAGGAGTTTCACTTGGACTAGGCTTCTTAACTGATGAACCTAAAGCAATTTCTATATTCCTTATGGCTTTTACCATTGCGTTTAGTTCATGAGGTTCTAAAGAAGCTTTATGGTCTGGACCTTCCATCGTTTTATCAAGCGTAAAATGCTTTTCGATGACTGTTGCACCCATTGCTACACTTGCTATGTCTACCTCTATTCCTAAAGTATGGTCACTGTATCCATAAGCTACATCAAAAGTATTGCCTATCGTTACCATTGCTCTTAAGTTCACATCTTCCATAGGTGTTGGGTACATGGTATTGGCATGAAGAACTGTTATTTTTTCTTTTAGTGTTCCTGCATTGGTTAAAACATCTAAAGCATCTTCTATCTCTCCAATATCTGACATGCCTGTTGATAATATTATTTTTTTATTTAAAGAGCCTATATGTCGTAAATAAGGTAAATTTGTAATTTCTCCACTAGGAATTTTAAATATCTCTAAACCTAAGTCGTTAAGCATCTTAATACTATCATGGTCAAAAGGAGTAGAGAGAAACATGATATTTTTACTTTTGCAGTACTCTATTAGTTCACGATGTGTCTCTATGTCTAACTCTAACTTTTTAAGCATATTAAACTGTGAATCATCATTATTATTCATATTCTTTTTTTGATACTCTGCTTTTTGTGCATTTCTTGAGACAAGTTTTTCAGCCTTGAATGTCTGAAATTTAACAGCATCAGCTCCTGCATTAGTGGCTACATCAATTAACTTTTTAGCCAGTTCAATAGAACCATTATGGTTTACTCCTGCTTCTGCGATAATAAAAACACTCATTTTACTACTCCTCCTGCTTTTATAAATCCATTAAGTTGAATATACTCTTTTGTTGTGCTATTACTACCCACAAAACTATCGCTTTTAACCACAACTCCACCATTAATAACTGTTGCAGTAGAGATATGACAATGGTCTTCAATTCTTGCATCATGTTCTATTAAAGACTTTGTATTTATAATACAATTCACGCCAATCTTAGCACCTGCATTAACCAAAGCATGATGCAAAATAACTGTTCCATCGTGTACCATTGCATGTTTAGATACATAAGCTAAAGGAGAAATTATAATAGGCAACTCATATCCAATCTCTTTTAAAGTATTAAAGAGTTTTACTCTTATATGGTTAGATTTTATTTGTCCTACAGTTACAATAGCATATTGGTACTTTTGAAATAACTCTTCTAAATTATCATCAGAACCTATTACCTTATAACCTAAAATTTCTTGACCCAATAAGTTTTTTTTATCAATGATTCCAACAATTTTATACTTTCCCTCTTGTTCAATTACATCAATAACAGATTTACAATGACCTCCACCACCAATTAAAAGAATCTCTTTCATTATAATACTACCGAACTTGAGATATTTACAACTCTATCTTCCAACCACTCAGCATTAGATAAGTCTCCACATTGTGAATCTTTAAACATCTCTAGTCTGTTCATTAGTCGCCAAATAGAACGGGTCATAACCCCATTATCATTGGTATATTGTAAAAATTCATCTCTTGTTTTTTTATCTTTCAAAAGTACGGCATTTAGCCAATAGTTTGAAGTAGAATCTTTAGGCTCTTCAATAAACTCTGCATCTGTATCTTTAAAAAACTCTTTATACGTAGAAGCCAACTCACGTTGTTTTCCAATAAAGAACTCTAAACTCTCCATCTGTCCAACACCCATTGCGGCCGCCAAATTTGTAAGCCTGTAATTATATCCCACTTCATCGTGAATATATTCATAAGGATGAGGAACTTTTGCAGTAGTTGTAATATGTTTGGCTCGTTTTGCTAATGCTTCATCATCAGTTACAATCATTCCCCCACCACCTGTGGTAATAATTTTATTTCCATTAAAAGAAAAAATACCCACTTTTCCAAAAGTTCCTGTATGTTGACCTTTATAGTAAGAACCTAAACTTTCGGCTGAATCTTCAACAATAGTAATATTATATCTATTACAAATAGCGACTATTTCATCTATTTTACAAGCATGACCAAAAGTGTGCATAGGAACACAAGCCTTTATAACTTTATTTGTTGTTTTATTAATACACTCATTCTTTTCATTCATAAATGTATGCTCTTTTAAAAAGTCTTTTAATTTACTAGCTGAGAGTCCAAGTGTATCTATATCAACATCTATAAATATAGGCTTTGCATTACAATACGCAATTGCATTAGCCGTTGCTATAAAAGTTAAAGGTTGCGTAATTACTTCAGAGTTTTCATCAACACCTACAAGTTTAAGCCCAATATGTAGTGCTGATGTACCATTAGAAGTGGCAATAGCATATTTAGCACCGACAAATTTAGCCATCATCTCTTCAAACTGGGTAACAAATTTACCAACACTAGAGACAAAAGTAGAGTCTATTGCTTCATTAATATACTTTTTTTCATTACCTATGAATCGTGGCTCATGTAAAGGTAAAAAGTCTTTTGTTCCATAAGTCTCTTGGATAAAGTCAACTACATTTTTATACATTTTTACATCTTCCCATCTAAATACTTACCTGTCTCTTTATGCCCAAAGTCAGGTATCATTTTAAAAAACTCTTTTACTATCTCTTTTTTGCTCCAAGCAAGATTAGATTTAAATCCTTTTATAGTTTTTTCAAAAGAATTCAATAGCTCTTCATCAAACTCAGCTTCATTTTTAATTACACCCAGATTTGAAAACCGTTCCATATCTAAGGTTTCATTGTCTGTAAAAAACTCTTCAAAATCTTTTTCTCCAGTTGTATCACTAGAGGTAAAGAGGCAAGGATATTTACCCTCTTTTGGTAAAGTTTTTGCTAACGCTCTTGCTTCATCTTCATCTTTACATAAGTAAGGTTCATAGCCTAGATTTTTTAAATATTTTATTGCAATATCAGCAAAAGAGATTAGATGTAAATTTTCACTTAGTTTTGGAAAAAATATATCTCTGTTTTCTCCAAAGATACAAGACATCAAACACAACTCTCCACTCTCTTGTGGGGTCACAAAATATCGTTTTATATCATTTGGAGCAACAATAGGTTGCTGTTTGCTAATCCGTTGGTTAAATCCATGAAGCAAAGAGCCATCAGAAAAAGCCACATTAGCAAAACGTGCCATAGAGACTTTAATATCTTTAGATTTACGATGGACAAACATCTCCATAATTCGCTTACTTGCACCCATCATATTCACAGGGTTTGCAGCCTTGTCAGTAGAGACACAGAAGTATTTTTTTGTTCCATTTTCTATGGATTGTTGAAGTGTTTTATCGGTATTAAAAACATTTACATCTATCATTCTCATTAGTGTAAAAGGGTCTTTTTCACTTCGTACATGTTTCAGTGCAGAAAGATTTAAAACATAATCATATTGACCATCATTTTTTATGAAAGCATCATATTCTAATGAACCTACATCCAAAGCAAAAGTCTGAAAATCTCCATCAATATAACCAAATGAGCTACGAATGTCTCGTACTAACTCAACCATATTATTTTCACTTATATCTACAACATGCAGTTTTTTAGGATTTCTCTTAAATATCTCTTTTGTCACAGCTTGACCGATAGAACCTGCACCACCGATTACTAGAAATGTTGAAGAAGATATAATATTTTTTAATTCTCCATTATAATTGTTTATATCTTCTATGAAAAGTTCTTTTTTTCTTCCTATTAGGTTTAAAATATTCATTTATTTCTCCATTTTTCTAACTATCACTATTAAATATATCACGAGTATAAACTTTCTCTTTTACATCCTCTAAAATAGTTTCAAATCTATTAGCAACAATAACATCAGAAATTAATTTAAACTCATCTAAATCTTTGATAACCCTAGAATTAAAAAATTTATCATCTTTCATTACAGGTTCATAGATAACTACTTCAATTCCTTTTGCTTTTATTCGTTTCATAATCCCTTGAATAGCACTTGCTCTAAAGTTGTCTGAACCACTTTTCATAACTAGTCTATATATCCCAACTATTTTTGGATTTTTAGCAATAACAGAGTCTGCAATAAAATCTTTTCTTGTTGAATTTGACTCAACAATAGCACCTATAATATTTGAGGGTACATTTTTATAGTTTGCTCTTAGCTGTTTGGTATCTTTTGGTAAACAGTATCCACCATATCCGAAAGATGGATTATTGTAGTGTGTTCCAATTCTTGGGTCTAAGCCTACTCCTTCGATAATTTGTTTAGAGTCTAAATTATGAGACTGTGCATAAGAGTCTAATTCATTGAAATAGGCTACTCTCATGGCAAGATAGGTATTTGAAAATAGTTTTACTGCTTCTGCTTCTGTTGAGTTTGTAAGCAAGATGTCTATATTTTCTTTTATTGCCCCTTGGGCTAATAAATTTGCAAATATTTTTGCTCGTTCGCTATTTTCACCTACAATGATACGGCTTGGGTAAAGATTATCATAAAGGGCTAAACCTTCTCGTAAAAATTCTGGTGAAAATATAATATTTGTAGTATTGAACTTTTCATTTATAGATTTTGTATAACCCACAGGTACAGTTGATTTTATAACCATAGTAGCTTTTGGATTTATATCTAGTACATCTTTTATTACTGTCTCTACTAAAGAGGTGTTAAAATAGTTTGTTTCTGGGTCATAATCTGTTGGTGTAGATATAATGATATAGTCAGCATCTTTATATGCTTCATTTTTATCTAGCGTAGCTTTAAAATTTAAATCTTTTATAGCTAAATATTCACTTATATCTTTGTCTTCAATAGGAGATATTTTATTGTTTAGCATATCTACTTTTTCTTTTACAATATCTAATGCTACCACTTCATTATGTTGTGCCAAAAGCAATCCATTGGAAAGTCCGACATACCCTGTACCTGCTATGGCTATTTTCATATAAATTTCTCTCTCTGTTCTAATAGATATTTTTTATGTTTGAAGTATACTATATTTAAACTTTTGAAAGGAGTAGATCAGGTCACAAATGCTATTACTTTTATTGCCCAATCAAAGCTTATTAGTTGTCTATCAGCCATACTCTTATTCTTTATTGTTTTTTGTTAAACTGATTATACTCTTAATTCAAAGATAATTTTTAAGTTTACAACTCTTGAATCATCTGCTTCAAAATTATCTTTCCATTCTCTACACCTGGTTGTCCATAGGTATCTATTTGTATAAATGAACCAATAATAGAGACCAACAATTCATAACTATACATCAGTTCTGCGATATTGTACTCATCTACCTTATCAATTGTAATTACATCAAAGGGAATATCCCTCTCCTCTCTGATTGCTTCTATTGTAGCATCTGCTTGCATATCAATTAGTTTGGAGAAACTTACATCTTCTAGATATGCCAACTCTCTCATAATACTTTTTGAAGGAATAGTAATCTGCTCTTCAAAGTCTGCTACTTTGATAAAAGTTACTGTTTTATCACGAGTACCCTCCATAATCAATTGCAAAAAAGAGTGCTGATCCACTGGCCCTACTAGTCCAATTGGAGTCAAGCCCTGTCTCGTGCCATTGATATTAATCTTACCCAAACTCTCTGCCCAAAGTTGAATATACCACTTATTAAACCCTTCTAGTGCAGGAGAGTAACTAAAAAGTACATTGATATTAAATCTGTTTTTATTTTCTACGATAAATCGAGCTTTCTCCATCAAAATATCATAAGAGCGTGATTGAGAGAAAAAGCTCTCATAGACTTTTTGAGCTCCTTTGAGCATATTAGCTATATCAACCCCCAATATCGCCAAAGGCAGTAGCCCTACAACGCTAAAAACAGAAAACCTTCCTCCTACATTGTCTGCTAATTCAAAAAACGGCATTTTATGTGTGGTGGCAAACACCTCTAGTATCGTATCTTTTCCACTAATTACAACTGTATTGCTACTATCCATTACAATTTTTGTCGAGATATATTTAAAGATACTAATAGTCTCAACCGTTGTGCCACTCTTACTGATAAGCAGAAACAGTGCATCTTGCATCTCTATCACATCAAATTTGGATTTGATATCTACAGGATCAGTACTCTCCAAAAATAGCAACTTTTTTTCAAAATTCTGCTTACGCTTAAGAAACTCATAGATTGCACTAGCCCCTAAACTGCTACCACCAATTCCAATTATCACAATGTATTTTTTATCTATACGCTTTGCAAACTCAGTAATATAATCTACCTCTGCAAAAGGGAGTCTATAATATCCCACTGTATCAATTTCTCGTTTAAGTCTATCAAAAATTACCTCATTGGAACGAATCTGATAGAAATTTTTATCATATTTCATAAAAAATCCTTTGAGTTTTGATAGAAAAAATTTGTCGCTTCAACAAAGCCATCCACACTGCCACAATCAAAGCGTCTCCCTTCAAACTGATATGCTAGGACTTTACCCTGCTTTGCCAGAGTTAAAAGTGCATCGGTAATCTGAATCTCTCCACCTTTACCAGGCTTAGTCTCTTTGAGTATATCAAAAATCTCAGGAATTAAAATATATCTACCTATAATCGCTAGATTAGAGGGGGCATCTTTGGGTTCTGGTTTTTCAACCATATTCTCTACTTTTATAAGATTTTTTTCCAAGTATGACCCTGCAATAACCCCATATTTATTTGAATCTTGTGGAGGTATCTCTTCTACAGCAACAATACAGTAATCAGGATACTTTCTATAGAGATTTATCATCTGTTTCAATACCCCATCTCCATGATTATCACACAAATCATCAGGAAGAATTACAGCAAACGGTTCATTGTCAATTAACGGTGCACCAGTGAAAATCGCATGACCAAGTCCTTTCATCTCCAACTGACGGACATAACTAAAAGTACACTTCTCCATAATACTATTGACTTCATCTAGTAACCTTTCTTTACTCGACCCTGCAATAGAGGTCTCTATATCTGTATGGGTATTAAAATGATTTTCAATCGCTTTTTTATATTTACTTGTCACCATCGCTATCATAGTACATCCTGCCTCTGTTGCCTCCTCTACACCATACTGAATAAGAGGCTTTGTCAAGATGGGGAGCATCTCTTTGGGGATGGACTTTGTAGCAGGTAGAAAACGCGTCCCATATCCTGCCACAGGAAACAGACACTTTTTGATTAATTTTAGACTCTCTTTGGCTTCTAAAATCAGATTATTAACTGCTGTTTCATACTCTTTTGCTAAATTTTCATCTGTAGATTCAAATCGTGTGACAAGTACTGGTGTAGTGTTACTAGCACGAACCAAGCCCCACCCTTTTTCAAAGTTGATTCTTACACCATCTACATCTATAATATTTAGGATTTTAGGAAAGTTAGAAGATGGATTTTTTAAAAGCTCTTTTATTTTATCTATAATAGCAAATTTTTCCTCTTCTGTTGTCTCTACTTTTATCTCTTCTGTTGAAAAAACTTTCGGTAAAGTGTCTATTTCAGCATCAAGGTCTATACCATCTCGAATCAACTCTAACATTCTAAGTGTAGCATAGATGGCATCATCATATCCATAATATCGGTGTTTAAAGAAGATATGTCCACTCACTTCACAAGCTAGGTCTGCTCCTGTCTCTCTCATCTTGACTTTTAGATTGGAGTGTCCTGTTTTATACATAATGGCTTTTGCTCCACGACGCTCTAGCTCATCATACATTACTTGTGAACATTTCACTTCACCGATAACGGTAGGATTTTCTATCCCCATAGCATAAAGAAGTGCCATTTGGTCACCTTTGATATTGTGCTTATGTGTCAATACTGCAATCCTATCTGCATCTCCATCATAAGCAAAAGCTATATCTCCATTTTTAGCCAAAGCCTCCTTGACATCAACAAGATTTTTTTCTACAGAGGGGTCTGGATGGTGGTTGGGAAAAGTACCATCTGGCTCTAAAAATAGCCCCTCATAGGTCAACTCCAAAGCATCAAAAATATCTGTAATAACCGTATCTACAACACCATTACCTCCATCTATAATCAATTTAATATCTAAATCTTTGAGATGTTTAAACTCTCTTACCATAAAGTCAATATATGGTGTTTTTACATCTATCTCTCTTTTTTCTATATTATCAATGATATTTTTATTCTGATTTTTTATAATTTCATTACCCAAAGAGTAAATATCATCTCCAAAAAATGGACTCTTATCTACGGTTATCTTAAAACCATTATACTCAGATGGGTTATGTGAACCTGTTATCATAATAGACGCATCAGTTGTTATACCATCAAAATCAATATAGTTGCTATAGTAGTTTACTGGTGTGGCAACCATGCCCATATCTAGTACTTTACATCCTGCACTATTAAGCCCTGAAGTAAGATAATCTCTAAGTATAGGAGAGTGAGAACGAGCATCATAACCGATAGAGACTACTCTGTTTCCTCCTATTTTTTGTCCTAGATAATATCCTATGAGCTTAACACTCTGCTCATTTAGTTCTTTTTCAAAAATTCCACGAATATCATACTCTCTAAATATAGATTTATTAATCATTTTAACTTCTCCTCCAAAGATGGGGGTAAGATGTAAAACTGTTTTGCATCATCAGTAGTCGATTTTTTATTTTTATCCATAAATAACTTGTCCTTTAATTAATATCTTTAATAACTCACTTATTCTTGTTTTAAATATTATCTCATAATTTGCATTGCAAAACACTTAGTATGTTTAACAACTTAACTTATATTTAGTTAAATTTTATTAATATTAGTTTTTATATTTAAAATTTTTTAAAGTTATGCGAAAATGAGGTCTAGTATGACAAGAAGGCTATAAGGCTATAAAATAATGTATAGCCTAATTATTGATAATAGCTATGGATTACTTTTGACCCAACTTCTGGTTCATTAAAAATAGCTTAAAATATTTATTTAAATTTATTTAAATTTATTTAAATTTTGCCTAAATTTATTTATAAATTTATAATTTTAAGATTTTTAAGAAAATTTTATTTTATAAACAGTTTTATAGTGATAAAATTGGATATACTATATATATTTTCTATGTATATGTTGTGGCTCATTCTGAACCTAAAAAAATAAAAAGGAGAATTCTTATGAATAATGGTAAGTTTTTGAAATTGGCAGTATTGGTTGGAGCAACAGCTCTATTTAGTGGTTGTGGTTCTTCAAGTAGTGATAAAACTACAGCAAAAGCTGGATACAAAGGTGTTTTTGTAGATTCAGCAGTAGGAGGTATCTCTTGGGCTTGTGGTGGTAAAAGTAATGTAACAGGTGCAGACGGTGTGTTTGGTGAGTGTCCTCATGGAACTAGTGTTACTTTCTCTGTTGGTAATGTTGTACTAGGTACAGTAGCACCGACAGATGATAATATCTTTACGCCACAAGATGTAGTAGGGGTTCCTCGTGGTACTTCTGACAATGAAGAGGTAAATGTTATGTCAGCAATGCTACTATCTTTGGATTCAGACGGCGATCCAACTAATGGAGTAACTATTACACCTGCGATTACTACTGCATTTGAAGAGGCTGTTCCAGCAGGTACTAAGATGGCTGATTTGGATGAAGCAAAAGTTGTTGAGGCTATTGCGACAACAAATAAAGAACTTGTAAAAGCTGGTGAAGAAATAGAGCTAACAGTGGTTGCAGCTGATGCAGCAGCAGAACACTTGATTGAGACAGCAGGAGAAATTGAAGCAGGTACTATAAAAGCTCCTGTACAACCTGTGCTAGTTGATGAGTCAACCAATTAAATAAATTTTAAGAAAATAATATGCCTGATTTTATTTATTTATGTTAAAATACTATTTATAGTTAACAGATAAGGAATAAAGTCTATGAAATTATTAAGTTTAAGTATAACACTTGCCATACTATTTATGGGTTGTAGTACAAAAGAGTATCAACTCTTTCAAGCTGACTACAACTCTTCGTCTATAAGTCACTCACAAGATATCAGTATAAGCTATGAGAGTAGGATACTGCCTGATGATATTTTGAGTATTGATATATACAATATGAATCAGAAGTCTAATATATTAAGAGACTCAACGCTCTTAAGCTCAACAAACAGTGAGTCAAAAAATAGATATATTGTGGCACCTGACGGAACGATATATCTTCCACTTCTCCAAGAGGTTAAAGTGCAAGGTTTAACTATCAAAGAAATGAACAGACAACTAACTAATAGATATAAAAAGTATCTTAAACAGCCTTATGTTAAAGTTACAATAAAAAATCATAAAGTATTTGTTTTGGGAGAGGTAGTCAAGCAGGGTATTGTTCCTATAGAGGGGAATAGTATATCTGTGATAGAGGCTATCTCTAAATCTGGAGGTTTAACAGACCATGCTCTGCAAGATAGAATTAGAGTTATTACTAAGGAGAATGGTAAACATAGGCTAAAAACACTTGACCTATCTAAATTGAGTACTCTAAATATAGATAATCTGATGTTAAAACATAATAGTATATTATATATTGAGCCAAAGAGTTCAAAAGCACTTAAAGTTGGTGTACAGGACTATCTTCCACTTATTCAAGCAATATCAAGTATAGCTTCAACATTTTTGTCTATTGACTATATATCTAGTAAGTAGAGGATAATAGTTATGAATGAGATAGAAGAGGATGAGATAGATCTTCGTGAACTTATAGATAAATTAAAAAATAGTTTGACTACTATAGTGATTATAACGGTACTATTTATGATAGGTGCAGGGGGTTATATCTACTTTAGTAAACCAGTATACAAATCTTCTGTGACTATATCTTTGGATAGTGAAAAGAAGAGTAAACTAGGAGATATGTTGCAAGACCCCTTTTCACAGGCTGGTCTTGGTAAAGAGAGATTAAAACTTGCAAAAGTTACCCTGATGTCAAAAAAGTTTATTGGTACTATTATAGATAAAGTAGATATTGCCAAAGAGTTTTTTATACAGAGAAACTTTAGAAAAGTTGAACTTAAAAATTTTTCAAATCTTAAGATAGATATTAAATACAATAATAACTCTCTCTATGGAAAATTTTTCAAGATAGTTCCATATGGAAATCAGAGATTTTTGCTTATTATTAAAGGGATTAATTATAAGAAGGTACATAGCTATAGTGAAGAGATTAAAACTAAGTTTTTTACCTTAAGAGTTATAAAAGTTGATGGAGAGAATCCATATAAGACTATAGCTATGAATGAAAATCCTATAGAGTCATTTATAGCAAGTTTAGGTCTTGAAGAGGAGTCCTATTATTTTAGAAGTTTTGATAGAGATACACAAGAGAATATGATTATTAAAAACATGTCTGTCTCTGACCTTTCTGAAAATATACTAAAAATTGAATATAGTGACAACATACCACAACAGACAAAAGAGATAGCAGAAGAGATAGCAAGAAGTTTTATTGAGTATAATTTGGAGAATAAAACAGCTGAACTAGAGCAGACTCTTGAGTTTTTAGATAAACAACTTATAGAGGTAAAATCTGACCTAAAGAATAAAGGCGAAAAACTCAAAAAGCATCAAGAGAAGAGTGGGTCTGCCGTTATGAGTAGTGGAGAAGCTTTATTGGAATCTATAGATGAAAAAAAGGATTTGATAGAAAAAATAATATTGCAACTTCAAGAGGTTAAAAACTTTAGAGCTAGTCTTCAAAATGGTATAATGAGTAGTGTCGCACTAACTAGTGTAGGTATTGATACATCCTCTATTCAATCTCTAATAGATAGTTACACAAAGAGTGAAGAAACCATCCGTGAGTTGCGTCTACAACAAAATAATATTACTAAATCTGTAACCTCAAATTTACTAATAGCCGCTCTTATTAATGAGCTAAAAGAGAAAGAGACTCTACTTCGGAGTCTCTTAACGGACTTTACAGAGGAGCATCCACAGGTTATAGAGCAAAAAAAAGAAGTGGATAATATGAGAAATAAGATTCATGGAAATATTGTTACTAATATTCAAAAGCTAAAGAAAAATAGAGCCATTGCAAAATCAACTATCTTAAATAATATGCTTATGGTTCAAAATAACTTAACAGATAAACTACGACTACTAAAAAGTGATATACGGCAGAAAAAATCACTTTTAAGGTCTATGCCCAAAGAGAATCTAGTTAATGCTAGTCTAAAAAGAAATTTTGCTCTAAATGAGGAGATATATACATTTCTTTTGCAGAGAAAAATTGAGATAGAGATTTCCAAAGCCTCTACCATTGCCAATACTAGGGTTGTAGAGAATGCTTATGTCGCAAAGGGGGCATACAAACCTAAAAAAACTCTAATTATGGCTGTGGCTACTATTGTAGGCTTTATCTTGGCTATCTTCTTTGTATTGATGAGAGACTTTTTTGATACTAAAATAAGGACTGTAAGAGATATAGAGAGTTTGACAGATAAACCTATATATGGTTCATTACCTCCTCTTAAAAATGAGAGATTTTTCAAAGAGGCACTTAGAAGTATTAGAACCAATCTACAGTTTGTTATCTCAAAAAATGGTTGTACTAAAATACTTATCTCATCAACAGTTCCACAAGAAGGAAAGACAACTATCTCTGCTGGTTTAGCAAAGATTATCTCTGAAGCAGATAAAAAAGTATTGTTAGTAGACTTAGACCTTAGAAAAGCAAAACTACATCAAGAGCTAAAACAGAAAAATAGAATGGGTATGAGCAACTATCTCTCTGGAGATATTGAAATCATTGATATTATCAAACCTCTACCTAATAATTTGGACTTTATCTCTGCTGGAGCAAAGCCTCCAAATCCATCTGAACTATTAATGAGTGAAAAATTCAATAAAGCTATTAACGAGCTAGAGAAGCATTATGACTATATTATTTTTGATACAGCTCCTATTGGTATAGTTACAGATGCTAATATGATTTTGAAACATACTGATATTGTTCTCTTGATAGTTAAAGCAGGTAGTGCAGAAAAAGATTTTATTAATAATTTTAATAAAATGGTAAAAGATAAAAATATAGAATCATCAGGTATTATACTCAATGGTGTCAAAATATCTAAAGGCAAAAACTATGGATATGGATATGGATATGGTTATGGATACGGATATGGTGAAGAGTAAATAGTGTTTTCTCTTTTTTCTAAAACAGCTACAAGGACTCCTGTAGATATTCACTCTCATCTTATCCCCAATATAGATGATGGAGCTAAGGATATAGAAAACTCTATAGAGCTTATAAAAGAGTTGCAAAAAATGGGATATAAGAAACTTATCACTACTCCTCATGTTAGTGATATGTTTCCAAACAGTACAGAAGAGATTCTAAAGGGGTATAGGTATCTAAAAGATGAGTTGAACAAAAGAGAGATTGAGATTGAACTTGAAGTGGCTGCTGAGTATTATGTTGATAAAAATTTTGAAAACTTATTAGAAAAAGATAATATATTATCTTTTGGAGAAGAGAAATATCTTCTCTTTGAGTTATCCTATTTTACTCCACCTCATGACTTAAATAATCTAATATATGAGATAAAATTAAAAGGATACACACCTGTATTGGCACACCCCGAGAGATATATTTATCTACATGATGATTTTAACAGATATATAGATATCAAAGAGATGGGTCTGCTATTTCAAATTAATCTAGTTTCTATGGTAGGATACTATAATGGTGGCATTAAAACTGTTGCAAAACAACTTATTCAAAATGGAATGGTTGATTTTATAGGGTCTGATACGCATCATATGACACATATTAAAGCTTTGAAAAAGAGCTTTAATCAAGCTCTTTATAAAAAGATATTTAAATATAATACTATCTTAAATGATACAATTTAAGTATCGTTTGAATTTCCTAAGAAATGAATAGTATACTCTTCTTCTCTCTATTTTGCTCTAAATGTAACATTGATATTATATGGTCTTGACCTATTATGAGTACCAAGCCCCATACTATTTAACTGATTTAGAAACTCCTTTAATCCTGAACTTAAACTTCCACTAGATGAGTTGAGAATAGTAAATCTAAAATGTCCACTACTCTTAATCACAAGCTTTATCCTAGCACTCTGCCCTTTATAGTTACTCTGTGCGTGCCAATTGTTTAAGCGTCTCTTCACTTTTGCAATATAAGCATTCTCTACACCTCTCTCTCTGTTTCTATTGGAGACTGCACCACTCTGATGAGTGTTTTTAATTCTATCTGCAACAGAAGATGTGTGTCTAATACTACTCTCTTTTGGGGTAGTTCTACTAGGTGTGTGGGTATTGACAGAAGAGAAGAGATTCTTTGCCCTCTCTTTAGCCTCTCTATCTTTTTTGATTCTAGCTAATCTTGCTCTCTCTTTAGCCTCTTTATCTTTTTTAATTCTAGCTAATCTTGCTCTCTCTTTTGCCTCTTTATCTTTTTTAACTCTAGCTAATCTTGCTCTCTCTTTAGCTTCTTTATCTTTTTTAATTCTAGCTAATCTTGCTCTCTCTTTTGCCTCTTTATCTTTTTTAATTCTAGCTTCTCTTGCTCTCTCTTTTGCCTCTTTATCTTTTTTAATTCTAGCTAATTTTGCTCTCTCTTTAGCTTCTCTCTCTTTTCTAATTTGAGCCTGTTTTGCCCTCTCATTATCCTCTTTAATCTTTTTAATCTTTTTAATTCGAGCTTCTCTCTGCTTGGCTTTTGTATTTTTTGTTGGCTCTTTTACCTCTACAACTCTTTTTTTAGGAATTTTCTTTTTAGGCACAGGCTTTTTCGGGATAACTCTCTTGAGTGGAGGAGGAACAATAGCAGGAGAGAGAACTGATTCAGCTTTTGGTAGAGGTCTGTTAGGAGTACTTACTTTAGAGCTTTTATTCAAAATTGTTCTATCACTATTAACAAGTGTAACAGTTACCCTATTTGAATTCTTTTCCACATAGTTTTTTGCCTTCTGCTTATGCACATTATAAAAGAGCAGTATAGAGTAGATGAGAAGAAGATAGATAGCAACAGCAGTAATACCAGAGACTGTTTTACTATTAAACATACTTATATCACAATGTCAAGAGTGATGCTTTTGTAAACCCACTCTGCTTTATTACTTTAAGAAGATAGATAACATTCTGATAAGCTATCTCCTTATCTGCATTGATATAAACAGCCTTGCTCTTATCCATCTCTCCTGTTTTTAATCTAAATGCATCAGGAAAAGAGTCAAGTGTATAGACTTCGTTATTATAGTGGACTTTTAACTCTTTATCTATCTCTACTGTCAATACCTTCTCATTACTAACTTTAAGTGATTGACTCCCCTCAGGTAGCTCAATCTGCTCCTGATACTGCATAACAGGAATAGTAATCATAAAGATAGCCATTAAAACTAACATCACATCGATAAGAGGTGTGATATTTAGGTCAGGGTCTTCATCCCAATTAAACATATCTATGCCTTTTGTGAGAGTATCAAATCAGCTTGACTCTCTAATAAGAGATTCAACTCATAAGCTTTTCTTTTTAGAAGAAGATGAAAAGAGTAGGCAACAGTAGCCACAGCAATACCCGCAGCAGTAGCAACCAAAGCTTCAGAGATAGCAGGAGCAACTATCGCTATAGATGAACCTTTCTGTGTCCCAAGAGATGAAAAAGTCTCCAAAATAGCCACAACTGTACCAAACAATCCAATAAAAGGTGAAGTAGAAGCAATAATAGATAGACCAGTCAAACCAGAAGTAGCACCTTTGATAGCTGAGTTTTTAGCCGCAGAAAATATAGATTGATTTGGTATTAATACTTTGGATAGATAGAGAAATAGTAGAGATTTATCATCAACAGTTTTTGTCCTTCCCATATAGAGCTTTTTTAGAGAACGACTCTCTATATCTATTCTTCGTTTAATAGTGGAATTCCGATATATATATATCCAAAGTGTCAAAATCAGATAGACAGAGAGCCACCCCAATACAAAAATTGTAATAGCCGAACTCTTATCAATATAGCTTAAAAGTATATCCATCATAACTATATCCCCCCTCTTGTAGTACTATTTTTTCTAAACTTCATATCTTAGTATTCCTTTTTTAATAATAGGATAATATTATCATATTTGTTCTCTGTAAAAGCTTGAAGAGGCTTTAACCTCTCTTCTTTAATTACTCTAATGGATTATCACTCCTCTTCTTCACTTTGCGAGTTTCATCTTTTGGTAACTCAGGCTCTGAAAAGATAAATTTACCATAAAGTATACACCCTTTCATATTTGGTTTACACTTTTTTTTCAAAAGTCTACACCACTCCTTTTCATCTTCATGTGTCGTAATATGTTGACAACCCCAACCACTAGCCATTACTAACTCCTTATCTCAAATCCATCATAGATTAAATCATCATCATCTAAGATAGTCATTTCTATACTTTCAACAGAACTTAGAGGAGAGCCATCTTGTAAAATCTTTTTGAACTTCTCTATATCCTCATCAAAAAACACTGCAACAGCCTCTACAGTTCCATCTGGTAGATTTTTTACATATCCCTTTATCTGCATCTTTATAGCTCCTTGGGATACAAATTTTCGATACCATACATTCTGAACTTTTCCTGTGACTATAAATCTATATACTTCCATATTTATCCTTTAAACTAGCAAGATAAGCTATAACTCTCTGCTGATATATCCTATCCTCTTCATTATCAATACAAGATTGAAACTTATTTAACGCCTCAATGTCTATCTTATCAGAAAAACGCTTAACTGCCTTGGTCTCTTTCTCTACCTGAAACACTAAATGGTCAAAATTCAAACCATTATCACTAATAATCTTATCAAAATACTCTCTAACAGCCTCGACCAATATCTCTACTCTCTCCTCATCATTGTCATAAATCTCACAAGCTATAGCATAAAGTAGCTCCTCTTCGCAGGGTCGTATCTCTTGATTGACAGCAACAACTAGCGTCAATACCTTTGCACGATACTCTAGTGAACTATGATGATAGAGAAGAAGTTCTCTAAAAACTTTCTTAACTTTTCGTTTTATTTTTTTAATCATTCATGAATTTTAACATAGATATTATAAAATATTAGCTACTTAACAAATCTTTTACACAAACTAATGGATTTTTGCCCTCTAATATCTTATAAACTTCATCAGCAATAGGCAAATATATATCCTCTTTATGTGCAATAGTATAGAGTGCTTTAGTAGTAGGAATTCCCTCAGCCACTTCACCTAACTCTTTGAGTATCTCATCAATACTCTTTCCATTAGTCAACCCAAGCCCAACTCTGTAATTCCGTGAGAGCTTGGAACTAGCAGTTAGAAACAAATCTCCTGCTCCACCCAAGGATAGAAAAGTATCCCTCCTCGCTCCAAAATATACTCCAAAGCGAGTCATCTCAACTAAACCACGAGAGATTAAAGCTGCACGAGCATTATTTCCTAACCCTAAACCATCACAAACTCCACTAGCAATGGCTATCACATTTTTATATGCTCCAGAGACTTCTGCTCCCACAACATCATTATCCACATAACCTTTGATAAAATCAGGTAATGCATCAGCATATATTTGAGCTAATTCTAAGTTAAGAGAAGATATTTTTAGAGCCGTAGGAAGAGATTTTTGTACCTCTGTAGCAAAAGATGGGCCAGAGATAAATGCCAATCTATCAGCAGAGACAAACTCACTATAAACCTCATTGAGAAATGCCCCTGTAGAGGTCTCTATCCCCTTGGCAGCGACTAATATATTTTGCCCTCTATCCTCAAAATTTTCAGTCATCCATCTGCGAACAACTTGAGCAGGAAGTGCCATTATCAAATAATCATAAGATAAGGCTTCATCCAAAGAGACAAAATTTTCTATATTTTTTTGATTACGAGAAGTAATTACTACTTTGTTGTTTTGACTATATGCATGATAGAGTGCTTGACCCCATTTTCCTGCTCCGATAATTGCTATTTTAATCATTATATATTTCTTTCTATTTTTAAATGACATAATAACATATAAAAATAGAGAGAGGGGATTAACTCTCTTTATCTAAATGCTGAAATATATACAAGCTCTTTTGCTTTATCATTGAAAATAATTTCAGGATTGTATACTCTTAAAAAGTCTGCAAGGTCTCTTACTGTCTTACAACCATACTCAATTGCTATATTTACTATGTTTATATTGTTATGAATTCTCATCTTATATCCCTTATAATTTTTTTATTAAAAAAAAATAAATTCTTAATTTAATTATAGAGGATAAGCTATAATAAATAACTTAAAAATATATAAATATTATAATATAATTTTTATTTTAATATTAGATTAAATATTATGAAATACTTTTTAACTATTTCTGTTGATTTGCTTCGCTACTACACCAATACAATCATCTAACTCCTCTCTACTCTTATAAACAAAAGAGAACTTCTCCTCATCCGATATAACAATAAATACTCCATATCCCACTATCTCTACTCGCCCTTTGGACTCACTGTCTATCCACTCCAAACTCATCTCTGTAGTCTCATCCCCATCACCAGTCTTGACTAGAGCTGCTGGATATAGTTGCTTAATATCTTTTAGATTAAATGATTTATCTTCAATTGTTAATTTTTTCATAATCGGATTATAGTATAATCCTACAAAAAATTAGGAGAATATTTAGATGAGTTTAAATACACAGATAAAATCAGACATCAAAGAGGCAATGAGAGCAAAAGATAAACAAAAAAGAGACACCTTACGAAATATCCAAGCCATGGTCAAACAGATAGAGGTAGACGAGAGAAGAGAGGTTACAGATACTGATATGGAAAGAATTCTCATGAAGTACGCAAAACAGAGAGAAGATGCTATGGCTCAATTTGCAGATGCAGGACGAGATGATTTGGTAACCAAAGAACAAGCAGAGCTAAATATTATCAAAGTCTACCTACCAGAACAGATGGATGATGCAGAGCTTGAAGCTACGCTAAGAGAGATTATATCTACAGTTGGTGCAACTTCTATGAAAGATATGGGAAAAGTAATGGGTACTGCAAAACAAGCAATTGGAAACAGAGCAGATGGGGGGCGTATCAATGTTTGTATCAAAGGGTTGCTGGGGTAATTATCCCTGACGCAACTTATTAATTTTGCGTAACAACTCCTCTGCTCTACCATCTAAATTATAAGTTTTTAAAATAGCTTCTGCCTTATAGAGAGACAAAGAGTGCTGTTTGTAATAGTGAACACCATCAACCAAACAGGAAGCTAACTCTATATTATAAGCATCTTGATTGTACTCTGCTAATACTTTATAGACTTGTACAGATTTAAGATGAAACAGTTTAGCTCTTTTCATTCGATTTTGATGAACATACATAGAGGCTAAATTTTTAAAAATTGTTGCTACATGGTGACCATAGACTGTTGGATTATTTTCAGCTAAAGAGCTATAGCGACTCAATGCACTTTTAAATGATTTTAACGCTTTACGATACTTCTCTTGTGAAGCGTATATACTTCCTAGATTATTTAGAATCATCGCAATAGTTGGTATATAAGGTAATGGCTCTTTTTGGGATAGCTTCAAAAGAGTATCAAGAGCCAATAGATAAACTTCTTCTGCTCTATCAAGCATATTTTCACTAAAATATAGTGTAGCTAAATTATTAAGAAGCATCCCTAATTTTTCTTGATAATTATCTGAATCATTTTCTATTAAAGCTTTATAGATAACCAAAGTCTCTATATAATTATTTTTTCTCTCTTTAAATCTATTCTCTTTACGATATATAACAGCTAAGGAGTTGAGTATATTTAGAGTCTCTTGATTATACTTACCTAAATCTCCTTGAGTCAATGCTCTGTAGATAGTCAATGCCTCTTTATAAAAAAATTTTGCTAGTCTATCACGGTGATAGAGTCTATGTAAATTGGCTAAATTTGTATAAGTAGTAGCCAAAATTGGAGCATAAAGCATTGGATTACTTCTAAGTAACCCTCTCCTAATCGAAATCACTTCCCTATAGCATCTCACAGCAGAATCATACTCATTTTGTTCTCGATAGAGTGAAGCCAACGAATTTAATGTCTCTGCTACAAGAGGCTTATAAGTTTTAGCATCTATTTCTGCCAATTTTTTTCTAAATCGTAGAGCTTCAAGATATGACTTCTCTGATAACTCATACTCCTTTGTTTCTCTATATCTATTACCTAAATTATTTAGTGCATTTGCTACACTGTCATCTATAACTATATCCAAACTATACATTCTAAATCTCCCTTAAATCTACTACTTAATCCTTCCTAATACTAATAATACAAATTTAAGTATATAAGAAGCTTAAAAAAAAGGGATATTTTCAATAAAAATCTTTTTTTTTAAGAAAACAATGTTAAAAATAATTATTTTTCATATGGAAAATTTTATCTCATATAGATTTTAACAGTTTCAAATATTAGCTCAAAGAGAGAGAGCAAACTGAAGATTAGCCTCTTTTGATTTTATTTTACTATTTCTAATATCTACTTGTGCCAAAACATCAACAGAAACTGAAACATTTTCAGATATTTTATACCCCATTTTCAATCCATATGCCATCTCTTTTTGAGATGTTTTTTTAACCTTTGTATACTTTAGTAGTCTCTCTATTTGAGAGTCCTTAGAGGTAGATTTTTTAGGTTCTATATATCTTTTTTTTCTATCTGAAACTATAATTTTTTTCTCTATCTCTTTTTTTGCTGTTATTCCTAATAGTTGATTAATATCACTCTTTGCAACTAAAGTATTACTAAAGAGTGTTATCAGTATAAATATAATATATTTTTTCATTTTAGTTCCTTATTTTAAAATAATAGCAATAGTTAACTTTAATATAAATTAAAAATTAATTATTATTGTTTTATTTTAATATTACTTTAATAAACTAAAATTCATAATCTCATCCGTAACCTCATAATCATACTTAGGATATTTATAAATAGAGGTTCTCTTCTCTGTCTCAAATATAGAGTATCCCCATATAGATTTATACTCTAAAATATCCTCACCAAACTCCTCTATCTGATTTAAATAACTCTTTATAGATTTTGATTCGATAATCTTTATCTTCCCAAGTTTATCAATAATAGGACTATGTTTTCTATTATGGTCATGGTCAAACTCCAATATCCGTCTCCCATCATCAGAGATACCAATAGTTCTAAAGGTAAGACTCTTGCCAACGGCAGGAAGATTCATTACATTTCTATCTGTTGCCAAGAATGGAGTATCTATCTCTTTTCGCAATCTATCTATATTTTGAATGATATTTGAACTATCACTTGGTAGTTTTGCAATCTCCTTATCAACAGTCTTACTATAAGCACCTAAAACTTTCTCCTCATGAACCTCTTGGGCTGTTCGTGCATTGTTACTAAAGTTCGCAGAATTTTCCTTAAAACCCTTTACCGAAAATGTATAATAGGGCAAAATTCCAATGTCATTTAAAGCCTCTCGTAGATACGCTGTATGCCCTCTAACAGAGACAGCAGGGGTAAAGACATTTTGATTGGTTACTATCCACCCTACAGAGAGTATTCTATCTACAGCTTTTTTTACCTCTGGTGTTATCTCTATAGCACTCTCAAAGTGAGTCTGTACAATAAACTGCTTAAACCCTATCTTGGATGCTCTCTCTCTAAACTCTCTCATAATCTCAATCAGCTCATTAGTAATCCGTTGAGGGATAAAAACCAATAGCCTACTTCCAAGTCTAATCCTACTCATTAGAGCGTATTTTTTTTCTCTGTTTTTGTTGGATTCAAACTTTCGCTCTGCCATCTCATATATATTGTCAAAAATCTCTTTTAGTTGCTTGTCACTATTCATTAAAGCATCACCACCAGTAATTAAAATATCCCTAAGTTGTGAATCTTTCTCAAAATACTCCAAAAGCTTAGGTAACTCTTTTGACCAACTCTGCTTAGGCTCTAGTGCATCCAAATCAAAATCAAACTGCTTTTTTTGGAAACCATACATCCTTTGACAGGAGACACAAAGCCCTCCACAAGTACGCCCTCTAGTTTTTGGTATAAATATAGCCACCTCAGGGTATCTACGGTGGATAGAGTCCCCCTCTGGCAAAATCCAACCAGCAGCATTTGGTTCATTTGGCTTTACAATATCCTCTTTCTCCCAAGCTACAATATCTCCAAACTCATCAACAAGTTCTCTACTAGCAAAGAGATAGCTTCTAATAGCTTGGTCTGCATATCTATATTTTTGAGGTGGATTAACTAGTAGCAAGGAGGTGTAGTGAGGATTTGCAAAGATAGGAATTCCTTTGGCTTGTGCATCTTTAAGTATCTGCATAGTTTTTGCATCAATAGAGTAATCCAACATCTCATTTAGAGTATCAGGGTCTCTAAAAGCAAATCTCATATGAAATTTCTCAAACTCCCACCAAGATTCCACACGACTATATTTCTCTTCAAAACTCATACCCTCATCAAAAGAGTAAGAGACCTTATGTATCTCTCCACTATCCATCTTCTCTATTATCTTTTTAATGATTCTTTTTTTATTCTCTGCTCTCATAGCCACCAACTCTGGCTCTAATCCACTAAAATGTCTATCCATCCACCCTAAAACTCTCTCTTTTGATGGAACATTATGTTTTAGAGTACCATTAAACTGTCTCAAAAGATAGAGCATATCATATAAAAAATCATTACTAATACGCTTCTCTTTTGTAAGTAGTTCATATAGTGTTGTAATTGGTTGAGAAATTACCTCTTTACCTTTTAAGTTTTGGTCGTTGATAACTAAACCATCATTATCTATATAATCTAGTAATCTTATAGCTCCATAGTTCTGCCAAGAGATACTTTGTAGAGCCTTTTGACCAGAAGTCAAACCTGCATAATAGGCTACTCCTTCTGAACTCATCTTTAAGAGTATAAATCTATTTAACCTTTTCTTTAGCTCTTTAATATCTCTTGAGATATAAAAAAAGTTAATAAATTCTTCATTCTCCTCTATTATCTTTTGTAAAATTGGATTAATATGTGTAATATTGTTATGTAATGTAGCTACCATTTTTCCTCCTATAGTTTTAATGTTTATACTTAAAGTAGCATAAATATCCCAATTTTACCATTTAAAATCAATATTAACTTACATAATTAATATTGATTTTATATTTACTATTTTGAATCTTCTCTAGGTACATATAACCAACCATAAGATATAATCTCCAAACTACTTTACAAAGAAGATTTTATGAGAAACTATACAGATATATATATCCCAAAACCAAGCCCCCATGACCCAGATGAGAATGGTCATTTTGGTATCTTTGGTGGGCGTTTTGTACCTGAAACACTAATGCCTCCTCTTGAACAGCTACGACTTGACTATGAAGCTGTACGATTTGATAAAGATTTTTGGTCAGAAGTTGACTACTACTACAAAAACTATGTTGGTCGTCCCTCTGCACTCTATTTTGCCCAAAATTTATCAAAAGAGTTAAATGCCAAAATTTATCTTAAAAGAGAAGACCTAAACCATACAGGAGCTCATAAGATAAATCATACTGTTGCACAAGCCATACTAGCTAAACGGTTAGGCAAAAAAAAGGTTATCGCTGAAACAGGTGCTGGTCAACACGGTGTGGCTACTGCAACAGTGGCCGCCCTATTTGGTTTAGAGTGTGAAGTATTTATGGGTGCTAAAGATGTGGCAAGACAAGAGCTTAATGTCTTTCGTATGAAACTCCTTGGAGCTAAAGTTCACTCTGTAGAGTCTGGAAGTAAAACACTAAAAGATGCTATGAATGATGCTATTCGTCACTGGGTAACCAATGCAAGAGATACCTACTACATTATAGGAACAGTAGCAGGGCCTCACCCTTACCCTATGATGATAAGAGATATACAGTCTATTATCGGTTGGGAGGCAAAGTCTCAACTAGATGCTATAGAGGGTTGTCTACCTGATAAAGTTATCGCATGTATTGGTGGTGGCTCTAATGCCATTGGTATATTTAACCACTTCTTGCAAGATGAGTCTGTAGAGTGTATCGGTATCGAGGCTGGTGGATATGGGCTTGACTCCAAACATGGATGTTCCCTTGCCAAAGGTAGCCCAGGGGTTCTACATGGTCAGCTTAGTTATCTGCTTCAAGATGATGATGGACAGATACAAGAGGCTCACTCTATCTCTGCTGGTCTTGACTACCCAGGTATTGGACCTGAACACTCTTTTTTCAAAGATAACAGTATCGTAACTTATGACTATATTACCGATAATGAGGCGATAGATGCTTTTGTATGGTTGTCTCAAAAAGAGGGAATAATTCCTGCATTTGAGAGTTCTCATGCCGTTGCTTATCTCAAAAAGATGAAGAGAGAGGATATTGAGGGTAAAACTATACTTGTTAACCTCTCTGGGCGTGGAGACAAAGATATGATACAAGCACAAAATATATTAAAAGAGCAATTTAATTAACAAAGGAAAAAAACAAAATATGAATTTCAAACTAACAACAGACCCAACAGCAGAGATAACAGCCGATATAGAGATAATTATAATATCTGATAAAAATTTAGACCACAGATTTGTCCAAGATAAAGAACTACTAGAAAAAAGTGGTTTCAAATCATCTCAAGATGAGACTTGTCTACTTATAGAGAGAGATAGACTCTATGTAGCTATTGAAAATATCTCTAGTATAAATGTTAGAACAGCCATAGCAACAGCTATCAAAGTATTAGCAAATAAATCATATAAATCTATCAAAATAGCCTCTTATATGAATCATCCAAAATGTACAGCCGTACTTAGAGGAATGGTAGAAGGGTTTGTTCTTGGGGCTTATAGTTTTGATAGATACAAGAGCAGTAAATCAAAACTATCAATAGAAAATATAACTATCTCATTAGATGAGTACAACGACTACCAGTTAAATATGGAAGCGTGTACAAAAGCTATGAATAATGGACTAATTGTAGCAGATGCAACCAATTTTACAAGAGATATTGTCAACACAACTCCTGATGATTGCTACCCTAAGGTCATGGCAAAGATTGCAAAAGATATGGCTACAGAGAGTGAATTGGAGTGTATTATCCTAAAACCAAAAGAACTCAAAAAAGAAAAAATGGAGACCCTCCTAGCAGTGGCTCGTGCCTCTCGCCATAAACCAAGAGTTATCCACCTAGCACATAAGCCTAAAAACCCAAAAGCTATAGTTAGTATAGTTGGAAAAGGTCTTACCTATGACTCTGGTGGACTTAGCCTAAAACCATCTGATTTTATGGTTACAATGAAATCAGACAAGAGTGGAGGTTCGGCTGTTATTGGAGTTATGAAAGCTGTATCAGAGATGAATCTACCTATTGAGGTTCATGGATTTATAGGAGCAGTTGAAAATATGATAGGTGGTGATGCCTATAAACCTGATGATGTATTGGTAGCCAAAAATGGTACAACTATAGAGATTAGAAATACAGATGCAGAGGGTCGCTTAGTCTTAGCTGATATACTATGCTATGCTCAACAAGAGGTCAAATCTGATTATCTCTTCGATATGGCAACACTTACAGGTGCATCAGTTGTAGGTGTAGGTCACTACACTTCAAGTATTATGGGAAATAGTGAGGAGATTAAAGATAGTATTATCAAATATGCAAAAATCTCTGGTGAGTTTGCAACCAAACTAGATTTTAACCGATACCTCAAAAAATCAATAAAGAGTGAAATAGCCGATATATGTAATATCTCCAATACGCGATATGGAGGAGCAATAACAGCTGGTCAATTCCTAGAAAACTTTATAGATAAAGACCATAAAGAGAAGTGGGTTCATATAGATATAGCAGGTCCTGCCTTTGTTGAACATTCTTGGGGAGAGAATCCACACGGTGCGTCTGGGGCAGGTGTACGAATGATGACTAGATTTATAGAGGGGTTGGCTCGTCCAAAAAAGTAGATGATACACATACTAATATCAAAAAAAAACTATAAGATACTTTTTTATATAACTGTTATAGCTGTTTTGATTCTGGCTCTTACTCCTAGTAATCATAAAGATATAGTACCAAATATGGATAAGATATTACATATGACAGCCTTTTTTGTTCTCTCTTTTGAGCTTAATCGTGCCTCTTCTACAATAACACATCGTCTAAGAAATATGGTGGCTTTACTAGCTTTTGGTATCTTTATTGAGTTTGCACAGTCATTAACTCCCACAAGAGATGCATCTTTTTATGATGTAGTTGCAGATTTAGTAGGGATTTTGATTTTTCAGCTTCTATACTCACTATATAGATATAAAAAGAGTAGTTAAGAGCTGTATGGTGGTGCTTTTAAGCCCACCGTTTAAGCGATAGAATAATTATTTGGTGGGCATAAATGCACCACCCTACAAAAATTATTTTTTACCTATTAATGGACACTGTTTTGTAATTCCACAGAGTGGACAGAAGTTAACAAGACCAGCAATTAGTGGTATAGCACCTAGATAAAACCAGTTATTTCCACTATATACACCATATCCTATCAATCCAGCCCCAAGCACAATCCTAAATGGTTGGCAAAACTTACTTATTTTTTTTGCATTCATCAATTTATCCTTTGTTTTTTTAATTTGTGCAATTTAACATAATTATCCTTTAGCATCAGCTAAAGTAAGAGCAAAAAGTACTTTGACTCTATTTTTTTCTAAAACTCTCTTTGCCTCTTGCAGAGTTATACCTGTAGTAATAATATCATCTACCAAAATCGCCTCTATATCTCGCAATCCACTATACCTAAAATCACGAGGATTTTCTAATCTAAATTGCAAAGTTTTTCCTGCATAGTTTACTAGATTGGTAGCTAGAAGCTTAGAGTAGAGAGCTTTTGAACTTTTATATGCTAACTGCTCCGTCAAGAGTGAGACATGACTATAACCACTCTTGACAGTTTCATCTACTCCAATGATATAGATAGTTCTACTATCCTCTTCTATAAAGCTTTTGATAAATGGTCTAAAGGTCTGTTTTGCTAATGCTCTATAAACGATGTAACCTTGAGGGGTATGTTTAGTTAGAAGTAAATCTTCTATATTTTGATACTTAAAAAAGCTATAAACCTCTAATGAACCAATCTTTCGTTTAGAGATAGATGGTGATAAGAGCTTATCTTGACACTTTTTACAAAAAGTTTGCCAACTTAGTTTGTGACAACTCAAACATCTCATACTCTACAAAATATCTCTTATCACAATAGCATAGTGAAGCACAAGAAAATTTAAAATAAAAATTCCCATAGAGGAGGCACGAGATAGAATAGTCTCTAGTTTAGTTCTCTCTTTATTATTGGTTCTAAATGCTATAATAGTATGAACTATAGTAATAAGTGTCATAATCCCAACAATAATTAACTTCTCTCGCAAAGCAGAGATAACAACATCATCTACACTCTCATCAAAAAGTATATAGATAAGTCCATTATCAATAATCATAAGTGTACCAGTTATCAATAGAGTAACCAACGCACCAATCTCAAAATAACCAAATATTGGACCAATTCGTGGATAGACTGCCTGTTGGTCTTCCTTATCTTTTAACGAAATCCCCAAAACAAACATAAAAACAGAGCCACCTATCCAAGATAGTGCAGCGATTAAGTGAAAGTGTATCTCCCAACCCAAATTATTTCCTTTTAAACCCTAATACCAAATAAAACAATGGGTTAATATATAATTATACTATTATATCTTAATCTTTGTGTAGTAAAAGTTGTCTATTATCAATTATTTCAGTAGGTCGGGTTGCCCTCATCCCGACACTTTAAAATGAATTATATTTTTCATCTAGCATAAAAAACATAATTTAGATAAAATTGCATTTAAAAAGAGTCTTATGAAACTAAAATCCATCTTTACCAATAGCTTTGGTATACTCTTCTCTCGTGTTACAGGTTTGGGGCGTGATGTTGTTATGGCATCGGCTCTTGGAGCTTCTATTTATACTGATATATTTTTTGTAGCCTTTAAACTACCCAATTTATTTAGGCGAATCTTTGCAGAGGGTGCATTTACCCAAGCATTTATGCCCTCATTTGTAGCCTCAAAACAAAAAGGTGTCTTTGCAACAGCTATCTTTTTAAGATTTATACTCATACTTATAGTCTTCTCTCTCTTTGTAACCTTTTTTCCAGAACTGCTTACAAAGGCTATAGCTTGGGATTGGTCATCCAAACAGATAGCACAAACAGCACCACTTACAGCAATTAACTTTTGGTATTTGGACTTTGTATTTATCGTCACCTTTTTAGCCACACTACTACAGTATAGAGAACACTTTGCAACTACTGCCATGTCAACGGCTCTGCTTAATATTTCAATGATAGCATGTTTGCTTTTATATATGAAAGATGAACCAAAGACTATTGTTATTGCTCTTAGTTTTGCCGTGCTTATTGGTGGATTGATGCAAGTTATAGCTCATATTATAGCTATTAAAAAACTAAATATGCACAGAATCCTTATAGGTGGATGGAAATATAGAAAGAAAAAAGATGTAAAAGATGAGGAGAAAGCATTCAATAGACTCTTTTTCCCATCTATGTGGGGAAACTCAATGCCTCAAATCTCTGCATTTTTAGATACTATATTAGCATCATTCCTACTTACAGGCTCTATCTCATATCTATATTTTGCAAATCGAGTTTTTCAACTCCCCTTAGCGATTATTGCCATTGCTACTTCTGTGGCACTCTTTCCCATGGTCTCAAAAGCGATTAATCGTGGAGATATAGATGAAGCTTATAGCAACTTGGGCAAAGCATTTTGGTTGCTTCTCTCTCTGCTTGGGGTTGCTACACTTATGGGGATTATATTATCTGAACCGATTGTATGGTTACTGTTAGAGAGGGGTGAGTTTAGTCAAGAGAACACTATTCAAACTGCGTCGGTGCTTAGTATGTATATGATAGGACTTATTCCTCATGGTCTAACAAAACTCTTTGCCATGTTTCTCTATGCTAACAATAAACATACCAAGGCGGCCAAAATTGCCACAATTGCACTTGTGCTAAATGTTATAGTCTCTATTATACTTATGAACTTAATGGGTGCAATGGGTCTTGCTCTTGCTGGTAGTGTTGGTGGTGTGGTTCTCTTTACCCTTACGGTTAGAGAGGTTGGAGCTAGACACTTTTTTGATATAGTTAAATCTAAAAAACTCATTTACTTAGTTATAGGTTTGATTTTTTCAGCATTTGTGCTACACTTCATCAATAATTTACTAATGGATTGGATACGATAATATGAATGGACAGAAACGAGCAGATATAAAATCAGGACTTCAAGTAAAGATAGTCCTAAAACAGCATCAAAGATGTGGAACATTAACAGAGGGGATAGTTCAAAAAATTTTGACCAACTCTCCTAGACACCCACACGGCATAAAAGTACGACTTACATCAGGTGAAGTAGGTCGAGTTAAAGAGATTTGTTAAGGATATATATGCAAATATATGATAGTGTAAAAAAGAAAAAACTCCCATTTGAACCAATAGTTCCAAGAAAAGCCTCCATCTATGTATGTGGTCCCACAGTTTATGACGATGCACACTTAGGACACGCAAGAAGTAGCCTTAGTTTTGACCTATTGGCACGAACTCTAAAAGCACTGCGTTATGATGTAACGATGGTAAAAAACTTTACTGATATAGATGATAAGATTATCAAAAAAGTCAAAGAGACAGGGCAGAGCATAGAGGAGATAACCACCCACTATATAGAGCGATACTTAGAGGATATGAGAGCTTTAGGGGTACAAGAAAATGATATAGAACCCAAAGCCACAGAGTCACTAGAGGCTATGGAGTCTATGATTCAAGCGCTTATAGACAGAGATATAGCTTATGTAGTAAGTTCAGGAGATGTCTATTTTGATACCTCCAAAGATGCAAACTATGGAAATATCTCACATCAAGTGGGTAGTGATGAGGATAACCAAAGCCGTGTAGAGCATAATAGCCAAAAACGAAACCCAAAAGATTTTGCATTATGGAAAGCGTGTCATGGAGATGATGATATATGTTTTGATACAGCCTTTAGCCGTGGTCGGCCGGGATGGCATATCGAGTGTTCGGCGATGATAGAGAAACACTTTGAGGGCAGTGATGAGTACAGCATAGATATTCATGGTGGTGGTGCTGATTTGCTCTTTCCTCATCATGAGAATGAGGCTTCACAGAGCCGATGTGCTACAGGTCATGAACTGGCAAAATACTGGATGCACAACGGTTTTGTCAATATAGATGGAGAGAAGATGAGCAAATCTCTTGGTAATAGCTTTTTTGTCAAAGATGCTCTAAAAGTCTATGATGGTGAGGTATTACGAAACTATCTTATCTCTGTTCACTATCGCAATGATTTTAACTTTAATGAAGAGGATTTACTTAACTCCAAAAAGCGACTAGACAAGCTCTATAGAGTCAAAAAACGAATTGTGCCAACCAAAGCCTCTAAGCCAAATAAAAAATTTCAAAAATCTATATTGGAAGCGATGAGTGATGATTTAAATATCTCTGTGGCTCTTGCTCTAGTTGATAAAATGATAAGTGAGGCTAATGATAAGCTTGATATTAACTCAAAAGATAAAGGCTTAAAAAAAGAGACTATGGCTAATATTAAGTTTATAGATGAACTTTTGGGGATTGGTGGAAAAGAGCCATTTAGCTATTTTCAGATTGGAATAGATGAGGAGACCAAAGCTAAAATAGAGTTGCTAATAGAGCAACGCAATAAGGCTAAGAGGGCTAAGGATTATGAGAAGTCTGATGCGATTCGTGATGAGATAACGGCTATGGGAGTTGCTTTGATGGATACAACTGATGGGGTGCTTTGGGAGAAAGTTTAAAGTAATATATTATCTTAAATAAGTAAAATCAATAAAGAATTGAGATAATATATCAGATATCTATATTAATAGGAGAAAAATATGTGTCTCATTATCACCCTAGTCATGCTAGTTCTAGCCGTACAAAACCTCATGATAGAGAACTGGCTAACAGGTGGGGTTCAACTCTTCATAGCTATAGCTTTTCTACTACTGCTCATTAACAACATTCATCGTACACGATGTGAGCGAAATGGAACATGTTATAATGGCTGTAGTGTTACCAATTGGATTACTGATTTATTTAAAAAAAAGAAGAAATAGATGGAGTATGATTCAAAACCGTCTCCAAAAAGCCAAACTAAACAAAATATAAACAGTATAACACTCCAATCTTCCTATAATCATAGCAATAGATAAAACTATCTTATCTATGTCACTAAAAAAAGAGAAGTTTTCAGCAGGTCCTACTTGGGAAAATCCAGGTCCGATATTTCCAACGGTGGCTAATGCTCCTGATATGGCTGTCATAATGTCAAAACCTTGTACATAGATATAGAGCATTACTAGCAGAATGGTTATCATATAGAGGATAAAAAAACCTGAAATAGAACGCATAACTCTATCGGACTGTTTGGTTTTATCCACAAAAACAGAGACAATGGTATGAGGATGAATAATCTGCTTAAACTCCGAAAAGAGTGCTTTGAAGATGATTACTAATCTAATAACTTTGATTCCTCCTGCTGTTGAACCTGCGTTTCCTCCTATAAACATAGCTATAAAGATAGTGGCAATGGCTAGGTGTGACCACAGACTATAGTCTACAGTTGCAAATCCTGTTGTGGTTAAGATTGAGGCGATGGAGAAAAATGAGTGTTTGGCCGAATCGTAAAAAGAGCTATAATCAAGCTGAGCATGAACAATAGTTAAAACTGTTCCCAAAGCCAAAAAGATAATAAGATACCATTTGACCTCTTCATTTTTATATCCTGTCAAATCACCATGAAAGAAGCGAAGATGAGCTAAGAAATTGATACCTGATAGTATCATAAATATAGTGGTTGTCCAGATAATTCCATTGCTGTTATTGTAGTAGCCAAGAGATGCATTTTTGGTTGAAAATCCTCCTGTTGAGATGGTAGAAAAGGCGTGATTGAGTGCATCAAACCAACTCATACCAAAAAATTTTAACAGAAGCATATCAACAAGGGTTAAAAATGAGTAAATTCCCCATAATATAAGTGCTGTATCTCTGATTTTTGGTGTTAGCTTTTCAAGTTGCACCCCTGTAGCTTCGGCTTTAAAGAGCGATAGACTTCCTGTTGGGTTTATCATAGAAAGCAGTCCTACACTTAAAACAATCATTCCCATTCCTCCAAGCCAATGCATTAAACTTCTATGAAAAAGAACAATATGAGGTAGGGATTCTATATCAGTATAGATAGTAGCCCCTGTGGTTGTAAATCCACTAATTGCTTCAAAAAATGCAGAGGCAAATGATATATCAGTATAAGCATAGAGAGGAATAGCACCCACTAACCCAAAGAGTAACCACAAGATATTAACACTCATAATGCTTCCTCTAATGTTTAGACTTAGGCGATGATTTTTAAAGGATAACCAAACAATAAGATTAGCTATAAAAAATATAATATCATAGAGTAGAAAATGGATATAATCCTCATTATATAGATAGGCAACAACAACATCAAATAGAAAAATAGTAGCGAGTGTTAGATTGATAAGTAAGAGAATTTTTATAATGTTTCTATAGTCCATAAATCCACTCTATCTCATTAAAATTATCACTTGTAGTAAATAGTACAATTAAATCATTCTCTTTAACTTTAATACTCTTTACAAAAGGATGTAGTCGATTATCTTGGAGATAAAAAAGTAGAGAGTTGGTTGATTTAATAGGTTTCAGTTCTCTATTTAGAAATTTTGACTTAGCAAAAAATTTACGCATCAAAACAGTAGCTTTACCACCACAAAAACCCTTTTGAACCACTACGCGATTGGAATTTATATGCTCCATAATGGTATTGTAGGCACTCATTTTTATCCCCCTTGCTACAAAAATATTTAGTGAATGAAGAAGATTATAATACTCCATATTATCCAATACAGAGATAACTTTTGATACTCCTCTCTCTTTTGCCTCTAATGATTTTATAATATTATACTCATCATTATGGGTAGCTGATATAAATATATCGGCTCTCCCAATCCCCTCTTCTTGTAGAAGTGAAGCAGTCTCATATTGTGTGTGGACTACAGATACTTTACCCCCTAGTGCTTCATTGGCAATATTACAAAGTGATAGATTTTTCTCCATAATTTTGACATTTTTTCCTCTTGCTATAAGCTCTTTTGCAATCTCAATACCCAATCTATCTCCACCAGAGATAACACAATTCTTGCCACTTATAGTATTGTCTGTATGCAACTTGTCACACACTGTTATGATATTATCCTCTAATCCAAAGATATAGACCAAATCATTGGGTAAAATAACATCCTCTTGTGTTGGGATAAAAAATCTTTTTTCTCTCTCAACTCCAACAATAGAAAACTTCTCGGAGACCAGCTTAATAGGTTGTATATCATTTGAAGCTTGAATAGAAATAAGTTTATAAGGAGTGTATTCAAAATCTTTGATATTGTTAAATCTATGATTTTCTAGCATAGAGATGATAGAGGTGGAGGTTAATTTTATAGGAAAAATTATCTTTTCAATATTAAGCTTCTTTTTAATTAACTCATCAGGATAAAAATGGTTCTTAAGCCTTATAAAGACTCTATCTATATCTAAAATCATATCAGCAATAAGTGTTGAGATAATATTAACATTATCGCTATCGGTTACGCTAATAAAAAGATTATATTCTTTCTCTATCAATTTATTATAAGTCTCTACCTCTTCAGCATCACCCTTTAGAGTTAATATATCTAAACTCTCTTCTATTTTTTGGAGTGCTTCGCTATTTTTATCAATAATGGTTACGCTATGTCCTACTGATAAATTTTTTGCAAGATTAAACCCCACTCCTCCTGCTCCAATAATTATAATATTCATATTTCGACCTTAAAAGTTATAGTAAATATATTATAACATTATTAATTTAAATTAATTAGTGCAATAAATAACTATGGTAATAAGTATTCTAATACTTTTAAGTAACTATTAACCATAAAACATATAATATTCCGAAATTTTTTTAAAGATAAAAAATTATGAGGAATATGTATGAAACAAATCATTATTATGTTAAGCATTTCTCTTCTGCTTATCTCAAATCTTTTAGCAAAAGAGACCTACTTCAACCCTTATGAACCTGAACCCAAAAAGGTTATAAAGAAAAAAGTGAGTAAATCTTCTGTAACAAAAAAAAGCAAAACTCAGAAGATTAAAAAGAGAACTAAAGTTGCTAAAGTAAAAAAAAGAGTCAAAAAAGTAACTAAGAAAAAAACGACAAAGATAAGTAAGAGACTCTCACAAAAGCTTGATAAAATTTATAAAAAAGTACTAAAAAAGTCAAATATAAATAGAAGAGCTTTAAAAAATGCTTTCTCTTTTTATAAAAAGAACAGAAATAAAAAGGCTCTCTCTTCAAAATACCTTGCCATTGCTGACTATACAAAATCAGCAAGAAGCAAACGACTATATATTATAAATCTAAGAAATGGAACAGTATATAAACATAAAGTAGCACATGGAAAACGCTCTGGTACTATTGGGGGCAAGGTGAGACGCTCTAGTAACAGGCGTTCTACCAATATGACACCTTATGGTTTTTTTAAAGTTGGTTCAAGAGAGGGGCGAACTAAAAAGAGAGGATATAGATACCTTACTGTAAAAGGATTGCAGAGAAGCAATAGAAAAGTTGGTTATCCATCAAGAATGGGTGGGCGAGATATTGTTGTTCATCCTGCAAAATATGTAAACTTTGGTGGACGAAGTCATGGCTGTTTTGCTATCTGTCCACAAGATAGATATAGAGTCTTTAGTAAACTTAAAAAGGCACTGTTGTATAGCTATACGGGGAGATAAAATATTATTTTGCTATAATCTCAAAAAAAATTTAGGATAACAAAATATGCAATTTATAGAGACTCGTGGTAATGATGGTAACAATAGAGAGAAGGTAGATTTTTCAGAGGCTATTTTAAGTCCAATCACTAGTTTTGGTGGTATCTATGCACCAGAGAGACTTCCATCATTTGGTATTGATTTTTTAAAAAGACACCTAAATAGCAACTATAAAGAGTTGGCTCTTGGGGTTTTGCATAGTTTTGAGATTGATATAGATAATAAAACACTAAATGAAGCTCTAGCTCGTTATGATGAGTTTGATGACCCCAAAAATCCTGTTCCACTTGTTAAAATAGAAGATGACTGTTTTGTAATGGAGCTTTATCATGGGCCTACTCGTGCATTTAAAGATATGGCTCTGCAACCTTTTGGTTATATCTTGGCAAAAGAGGCACAAAAGAAAGATGAAAACTTTCTAATAATGGCCGCAACTAGTGGTGATACAGGTCCTGCTACACTAGAGACTTTTAAAAATCAAGATAATATCAAGGTTGCTTGTCTCTATCCTCATGGTGGTACAAGTGATGTTCAACGACTACAGATGGTGACAGAGGAGGCTGAGAACCTAAAAGTAATGGGAGTTCATGGTAACTTTGATGATACTCAAAACAATCTCAAAGCTCTATTGGCTTCTGAAGAGTTTAAATCTGAATTAGAGAAGAGAAATATAAAACTTTCTGCGGCCAACTCTGTAAACTTTGGACGGATTATTTTTCAGATTATCTACCATATTCATGCCTATTTAGAGTTGGTGAGAATGGAGGAGATAAAGATGGGTGAAAATATCTATCTTACCGTTCCATCAGGAAACTTTGGTAATGTTCTTGGTGGATATTATGCCAAAAAAGCAGGATTACCTGTAGAGAAACTACTAGTGGCATCAAATATCAACAATATCTTGACAGACTTGATAGAAAAAGGTGAATATGATATGGCAAGTCGTGAGCTTATCAAAACAGAGTCACCTGCTATGGATATTCTCAAAAGCTCAAATGTGGAGAGAGTCCTGTTTGATAAGTTTGGAGGGGAGAGAACCAAAGAGTTAATGGATTCACTAAATAGTGTAGGCAAATATACTCTAACAGCAGATGAGTTAGCATCTATCCAAGAGGATTTTGTAGCATCTTATAGTACAGATGATGAGTGTGAAGCATATATTGCCAAATATTATAAAAAAGAGAACTATATCTTAGACCCACACACTGCAACTTGTATAAAATCTTATGAAAAAGATACACCTAAAAATCTAAAAACAGTCATCTACTCAACAGCAGAGTGGACAAAATTCTCTACAACTGTAGCAAAAGCATTAGGACAAAAAGATATAGTAGGAGATACAGAGGCTTTGGAGTGGGTTAGGAACAATACCTCTGGAAAAGTTCCACCTATGATAGAGGGTCTGTTTAGTAAAGAGATTAAACACCCTACTGTTGTGAAAGAGAGTGAGATTGAGGATGAGATAGTTAAGTTTTTATAACTAGCTATGGAGTTGTAAGAAACGAACACTATAATGAAATCTGTAATGGAGATTTTGATTTGGAAATTTTATTTTAGGGTTTGGGGGTTATTAATATAGATTAAGATTATCTTTGTAAAATAAGCATAAATAAAATCCCACAGAAAAAGGCATAGTGTTGTATATCAAAGTTATAGAAGTTCTGCTTCATACTCCACCATCTTTAACCAACTATTATAAAGAGCTAGAGAGTTTTATTTTAAATACAACTAGAAAATTAAAAGACAAAAGTATTGAACTAAAAGTAGTAGATAGCTTATCTAAAGATACACAGATAGTTATCTCTTTAGTTAGTAGTACTCTTGGCGAGTCTGATAAAACTTATCATGAAAAGTACCAAAATAGAAAGTTTAGATTTCTTTTTTATTATTTTCAAGATGTTGAGATTGATATAGATGATTTTTCTGATGAAGTTTTTGAGAGGGTTGAGTTTAAATCAAAAGTAGAGAGAGATATAAAACTTTATAATAGTTTTGAGGGTATAAATGATATAAAGAGGTCGCTTGAAGTTAACCTAAAAGAGGCGATATTTGATATAGAACACAAAACAAACTATAGCAAAATAAACTCATCGGTTATGAGTAGAAGCAAGGGTGATAGATTTTATGACAATGATAATAACCTAAGAAGAGTAGATAATTTTTTAAGAAGAAGCAAAAGAGTATCTTTGATAAATGGATTTGGAGGGGTTGGTAAAACCACTTTGGCTATAGAGTATGCCAAAAATGCTGTGGAAAATGAGATTTATGATTATCTAATTTGGTTAGATATAGAAAAAGGGATAGACAACGAGATTAGAACTTTTGCTATTAAGTTTCTACTTAGTGATATGGAAGATGGAAAACAGGAGTTTATCTACTATCAGAGAACATTTGAACGATTTATTGAAAAATATCCAAACTCTTTGATTATATTGGATAACTATACTCATGGTAGAGAGTATCAAAAAAGATTACAGCGTTTTTTGAAAAACTTTTCATCCACCGATATTATTATAACTTCAAGAGAGGATATATCTAAGATAGTAGATGTCAAACCTATTAGATTGGAAGTTTTTCAAACTATTGATGATGCTTTGGAGATGTTTAGATTGAACTCTACACGAAGCTACTCCGATAAAGAGGAGCAGAGTATTAGAAAAATCATCCAATATCTAGGCAATTTGCCATTGGCTCTGGAGATTACGGCTAATTTTCTTGATGATACCAATATGAGTGTGGATGAGTATCTTCAAGCCTTAAAGAGAGAGGGCTTAAGATTGTTTGATAAAATTTCAGACTATCAACCCAAAAATCACTTGGAGGGATTAATAGCTACTTTGAGAATAAACTCAAAAATTAGAGATAATGAAAATTCACTCAAACTACTTAAAGCCTTTGCTCTTATATCTCCTGAACCTATCAATCAAAATATTATAGAAGAGTATCTTGTCAAAGAGTTAAATATATCAGAGTTTGATAAAACCGTCTCTTTAATAGATTTGGAGAAGTTTTCATATATTAAACTATCTAAAGATAACTACTCTATTCATAGACTGCTTCAACAATCAATTATAGATGAGTTTTTTGTAAAAAATCAAGATGAACAGAAAGAGATGATAGTAAAAATATCATTGGCTATCTTTAATTGGTTTAAAAATGGTTTTGATGAATATAACTATGGAATTTATTTTTCTGAAACGGTTAAACATATAAATTATCTGTTAGAAGAGTGGAGTAGTATAGTTCCTAATGAAGCTAAAATATATCTGTATACTTGTTTATCAGCTTATATTCATACAACAAGCAAAAAGCCAAAAGAAGAACTTGAACATATTGAAAAGGCTATCAGGTTATTAGAGATAGTTGAAATTAAAGAAAGAGAAAAAGGTATTATTTATACTCAATATGGAGAAGCTTTAGAATTAAATTTAGAGTATAATAAAGCTTTAGAGTATTATACAAAATCTTTAGATATAGATTTATTAGATGATAATTATGTTGAAATAGCTGGTAGTTATGGTCGTATAGGTTTCATTCATTATCTTAGAGATAATTATGATAAAGCTTTAGA
>FPHE01000104.1_pt1 | contig 41805 bp, 41 predicted proteins | sample 1057201 | NCBI WGS metagenome assembly FPHE01 (sample SAMEA4473311, study PRJEB15554) | hydrothermal vent metagenome | biome: marine basaltic hydrothermal vent biome; feature: marine hydrothermal vent; material: water | place: Pacific Ocean | collected 2011-06-14/2011-07-23 | depth 1155 m
AATTGTTCTACCTCTGACTCTACCAAAGATTGAGTTGGTAAATTTAAAAAATCAAAAACATAAGGGCTTAAATTTGAAGCATCAAAACCTTTACCAAACTCAACCGTTAAACTCTTTGATATTTGCTCTAACTGCTTTGTTCCATATTTGGCTTTTTTTTCTCCCTTTTGTTCATCTTCTACTATAATCCGACCAATATTCCAATAGGTTTGAACCATTGTACTGTTTACGGATTGTTGTAGCTGTTGCCTAGATTTTGTAAGTAGTTTTTTTATATCTTCTATGATTTGTTTGTTTATATTTGAAATCTCTTTCATCTTAGAATCCTCTGTATTTTTGTAACCTTTGAACGGTGCGTTGGGAAACGCACCCTACCTAAAATCTCTTTCATTTTAAAATCCTAAACTTTTCAAATACCCACTCAACTTCTTATCTATCTCTTTCTCTCTGCTCTCCAACTCGGCTATCTCTTTCATAGTAGCCTCTATATCTACAATAACCTCATCTTCACTTGTATCAATATATCGTGAGATATTGAGGTTATAGTCATTCTCTTTTATCTCACTCATCTCAACCACTCTCATAAACTTATCTATATCAGCAAGTCCATCATAGGCATCTACAATTTTACTTATATTTTCAGCTGTTAAGGTGTTTTGATTTTTGCCATCTTTGTACTCACTCGAAGCATCTATAAACAGAACTCTGTTTTTAAGATTTTTGGCTTTATTTTTGTTGATAATGATAATACTAGCAGGTATGCCTGTATTGTAAAAGAGCTTTTCAGGTAGCCCCACAATGGCTTCTATAAGGTCATTTTCTAGCATACCTTTTCGTATTTTGCCCTCTGTTCCACCACGAAATAGTATGCCGTGAGGTAGCACAACACCCATTCGTCCACTGTTTTTAAGTACTGATACCATGTGTTGCACAAATGCCAAATCTCCATAACCTCGTGGGGGTATGCCGTACTTGAAGCGTCCATACTCATCAGAGACTACAGAGTTATATTTGGGGCTTATCTCTTTGCCTGTTTTTTCATCTACTTTTATATCTATCTCGGCATTTGCCCACCACTTTTTTAGGCTAAATGGTGGATTTGCTATAACTCTATCATAAGTCATAAGCTCACCATCTTCTAAGTGCTTTGGAGAAGATAGAGTATCGCCTTTTCTTATGTCGCTATCTTTGAAGTTATGCACAATCATGTTTATCTTACAAATCGCCCAAGTTCCAAGGTTTTTCTCTTGACCGTAGAGTTTGGCATCAACAAATTTACCTACTGTTCCACCATTGGCTTTTATGTAGTTGGCAGACTGAATGAGCATACCACCACTTCCACAAGTTGGGTCATAGATGCTATCTCCTGCTTGTGGTTTTATAAGATTTACAACAAGCTTTACTACCTCTTTTGGGGTGTAGAACTCTCCTCCTTTTTTTCCACCATCATCAGCAAACTCACGAATGAGATACTCATAAGCAGAACCTAATATATCAGGGTTTTCTAAATGCTCATTGGCAAGAGAGTATTTGTTGAAGTGTTGTAGTAGTCTAGCTATTAGCTCATCTGGCAGTTTTTCGGTATCTCCAAAATGAACAGCAGTCATTACACCTTCAAGTTGTGGGTTATTCTCTTCTATAAGTGAAAAGGCAATGTCGAGTGCTTGACCGATATTCTCTGTCTTTTTAGTAAGTTCAGACCAGTAAGCGTTATGAGGGATAAAAAATTGATGATAATCTTCATCTTCCAAAGCCTCTTCTAAACTTATACCATCATCTCTAACAGCTTGATTGGCTTCTTCAAAAAACTGGTCATTTGCTCGTTTTAAGAAGAGTAGTCCAAATATGTAGTTTTTGAAATCAGAGCTATCTATGTGACCACGCATCAAATCAGCAGAGTCCCATAGCCATCGCTCTAGGGTTTCTAGGGTTAGTTTGTTCATTGATTGTCCTACACTTTTAATGTAGGTATTTTATCCTTTTTTACTCATAAAACTATTGAAAATTCTAAAAGTTATAATTGGCAAAAAATCGAACCATATTACCATCATCATACATATCCGAATAGATTAAATCCAAAGAGTGGTTATCATTGACAGCATAAGATGCAATATAGTCTGTATCATTCTCACCTTTTTCAAAATTGGCATGAGTAACTCCTAAGGTTAGTCTATCTATTGCATATTTGGCACTTAGCAAAATTCCCTCTTGGTCATGTTCTTCAATCTCAATAGTGTGGTCCTCAGCAGAGGTAAAAAATGGACCTCCACCAAAGCCATTGCTAACTCTTCCACTAACTTTATTGTATGCTGTGGTTACTGCTAAATCACCTATATTAACACCTGCTTGTAGTCCAAATGCCGTGTTATCGTTATCTTGGTCGGTATATTGAAAACCCAGATTAAACTGCTCTGTTTCATATCCAGCTTCAAAATAGTTAAAGTTTGCATCATCTAATCTGTAGTGCCATGCTTGAAGTGTGGTGTTTTCTATCCCCTCATAAATCACACTTGCTATAAGCATAGCATCACTTGACTCTTGTAAGTTTGTAAATTTTTCAGGTATATCAGAATCAACTCCTGCCCATTTATCTAGTGAAGCTAACATAACCGTTGTATCAGCAATATCTCTATTGACTAAAGTATAACCCTCAAATATATCAGGAATCATTCCAATATCATCACTATCAGCATAAGGGGTATCAATAATCTGTCGCCCTGCTTTGATGGTAGTTTTCCCCAAATCAGCTTGGATATACGCCTCACCCACAATACTATAGCTATCATTGTGAGAGTCTAAAAACATCCCCTCATTGTCTCTGCCAAAGAGTGCATTGGTAGTATAAAACTTTGCTCCTAAGCTTATCCCTTTTAGTGGGTCTGTTTTAGCTCCAAGGCTTCCACCCAAAGATACGGTGGAGGCTCTTTTGTCATTATCATCTTCTGTGCGAATAACTCCTAATCTTACTTGCCCCTCTGTTGAGATATTTGAAAAAATCTCTTTTAGATTTTCTGCTCCTGAACTCATAGCTGATACTGCTATCAAACTTATTGTTGCTTTTCTCATTAAATTTTTTCCTAAAGACTAAATTAAAATGACAATGGTTATCATTTTTATTTAGAAATTGTATAAAAAATTGCCTTAAAAGTAAGCATTAATAATAGTTTTTTTAAACCCCAATCCCCTTAAGAATAAAGAATATAACAGCAGAGAGAACAGCAGCCACAGGAACAGTAATAATCCAAGCAGCTATAATTTTCTGAACCATACCTCGTTTGACATACTTCTCTTTTAACTCTTTTTTAATCTTTTTGGCAATCTTCTTTTCAGCTTTTATAATCTCAAAGAGTTCAGATTTTCTCTTGTAGTCATCACCAATATTTTTAAGTTCAGCTTTATATCCATCCACTACAGCTAGTTGTGCTTCAAGCTCTGCATGTTTTTCACTACTAGTATTACGGTCAAGCCACTCTCTAAGGAAACCAACACCAAATACACCACCAACAGCGATATGAGTAGAAGATACAGGTAGTCCAAGTTGTGAAGCTATGACCACCGTAATAGCTGCTGCCATCATAATAGAAAAGGCTCTCATCTGGTCAAGTTCTGTAATCTCTGAACCAACTGTTTTGATGAGTCTTGGCCCAAATAGTGCTAGACCTACAGAGATACCAACTCCACCAACAACCATTATCCACAATGGAATAGAGGCTTTAGCAGAGATAGTTGTATGGGATAGAGAGTCAAAAATAGCAGCTAATGGGCCTACTGCATTTGCAACATCATTTGCACCATGAGCAAAGCTTAGTAGTGCCGCTGCAAAGATAAGTGGGATAGTAAATAGTGTGTTGATAGAGGCTCTATCATCTGTAAGTGTTGCTATCTTGGAAGCTACACGAGGCTTAACAACTACATAGGTAATAGATGCACCAATAGCACCAAACAGTAGAGCAATACCAATTGTTGGTTTTTTAGTATCAGGTAAAAATGGAAGAATCTCTACAATATCAACCCAGACTTTTTTAAGACCTTTGATAGTGAGGTAGGTGAGAAATGCCATAGCCATAACAGAGACCAAGATAGGGACAACTTTTTTGGCAGACTCTAGCTTATTACTATCAAAAAGTATTTTTGATTTAATAATATATAGGAACCCTGCGGCAATCAATCCACCAAGCACTGGAGAGATAACCCATGAAGCAACAATTTTACCCATAGTCCCCCAAGAGACAATATCAAATCCACCAGCAGCAATCCCTGCACCCATAACACCACCAACAATAGAGTGAGTTGTAGATACAGGGGCTTTAAGTATGGTAGCCAATGTTAACCAAAGAGCCGCGGCTAAAAGAGCGGCTGCCATCGCGTAGACAAATATCACAGGGTCACCTGCAAAAGCAACAGGGTCGATAATACCTTTTTTTATTGTCTTAACAACATCTCCACCTGCGATTAACGCACCTGATGCTTCAAATATAGAAGCAACGATAATCGCTCCTCCAATAGTCAATGCACCTGCACCCACAGCAGGTCCTACATTATTGGCTACATCATTAGCTCCAATATTCATCGCCATATATGCACCAAAGACGGCTGCCATTATGAGGAAACCTATATTTTGTATATCTCCAAATGCATAATTTACATAGAATGCAACAGCTATTGCAAACCCTGCTCCTAGAATAACTTTGATAGAGTTGTTCATTTTATACCTTTATTTTTAAATAGTAAAAGTATATTGTAAAAAGGTTACAGAATGGTAACATTTAATAATGTTAGCGACTCTCTTTCTCCTCAATTCCTGATTTTCCAAATCGTCTCTCTAGCTCCTGTTTGACTCTATCAGGAGTAATATCTCTATATCCTAATCCAACAAGTGTATGATAGAGTAAATCAGCAGATTCATAAATCACCTGCTCATCACTCTCTCTGTCTATAGCCACACAGACCTCATCAGCCTCTTCACGAATCTTGGAGAGCATTAGCTCTTTGTCATTAAGTAGTTTTTTAGTCCATGATTTTTCTGTAGTAGAGCTATTTTTACGCTCTAAAATCGTATGATAAAGGGTATCAACTACCCCATAAATAGTATCGGTATCTATCTCTTGTTCTAAAACTCTCTTCTCTTGAAGTACAGAGGTGAAAAAACAGCTCTTAGTTCCTGTATGACAAGCAACACCATTTTGCTTGATTTTGAGTACTACAGTATCAGCATCACAATCAAGCAGAATATCTTTTATCTCTTGGGTGTGGTTTGAACTTTCACCTTTTTTCCAAAGTCGCTGACGACTTCGGCTATAGTAGTGTGCGTATCCAGTGCTAAGAGTTAGATTATAAGCCTCTTCATTCATATAGGCTAACATAAGGACTTGACCTGTCTCGTGGTCTTGGGCTATTGCAGGGATTAAGGGTTTTTTTTGCCAGTTGATTTGCATAGGTTCTCCGTAGGGTGCGTTTCCCAACGCACCATTAATTATTTTATAATATTATTGCTCTGCCGAAACAGTCTTCTGCTCTTTACCCTTAGCATCCACCCAAATATTAGGTACTGCTCCACCAGGTGTTAAGAAGATTTGAGCATCTCTATTCACTTTTAGTGCTTCATTAAATTGCATCTGTGTCTTAATCTGCTCTAATTGAAGTAGCTGTGGTGTAAGTGAAGCAGAGATAAGGTTGTTTGCTTTTGCCTGTTCCTCTGCCTCAATTCTAATCTTATCAGCTTGACCTTGTGCAACGATTCTATTTCTCTCAGCCTCACCTCGTGCAATCTCTGCATTTCGTTGAGCATCCTGTTTTGCTTTCTCTTTTTGCTGTTCAGCAATGCTTACATTCTGTTTCTCTGCTTGGAGTTGCTCTATTTTCTCTCTAATTTTAGCAGGAAGAACAATATTTCTTAGCTCAACAGATGAGAGTATTACAGGTTGGTCACCAAGCGAATCTATCTTCTCTGCTACTTTAGTCTGAATAGCAGTTGCAATCTCATTTCTCATCTCTGGAAGTTTTTCAGCTGTATATTGACCTACAACATCTCTTACTACCTCTCTTACTTTTGAGTTAATAATCTTCTCTTCCCAACTTGAACCCCATTTTTCTATGGTCTTTGGTGCAGTTTTAGCTCGAAGTTGATACTGAACTGCAATATCTATATTTACTGTTAGACCTCTTTTATCTAGTACTTGGATAGCAGGGTTTCTTTTAAGTCCACCTTCAAATCCACCTCTATTAATAGGAGAGGAGTAGTCATCTCCAACCATAGTAGTTCGTTCATTACTATAAGTGATAAGTCTCATTCTAGTATTTACTGGGATGATTCTCTCTAAAATAGGGATATAGAAGTGAAGACCTGCACTTAACGACTCCTCATTAAATTTACCTGTTCTTACTTTAATTCCAACCTCACCAGAGTTGATAATAGTAAATGGCTTTAGGAAAACAAGAGCTACTACTACAGCTATAATGATAAATAGCCATGATGGAGCTTGTTTTCCTCCATTACCATTGCCACCACTAGGTATCTTTTTCATATTAGGAGGTGTTGTGTTATTGTTTCCATCACCACCACTACTTGGTTGTTTTTTCTTAAAATAGTCGTTCATATCTGCGGGCATTGTTCTTTATCCTTAATTTATATATGTTAGATGTTGAATATAGTCAGGATTTTTACCTGCTACCACATCAAAATAGGCTGATTGTAATTTTTCTGTAATCTCTCCACGGCTACCTTTACCAATAATTCGTGCATCAACTTCACGAATAGGTGTCACCTCTGCCGCTGTTCCTGTAAAAAACGCCTCATCAGAGATATAAATCTCCTCTCTAGTAACTCTTCGTCTAACAACTTTAATTCCCATATCATTAGCAAGGTCTATAATAGTCTTTTGAGTAATTGACTCTAGTGAGTTATCATTGGGTGGTGAAATCAGAACACCATCTCTTACTATAAAGAAACAAGCACCACTCGCCTCTGCGATATACCCTTGGTCATCTCGCAAGAGTGCTTCATCATAACCTGCTTCTACTGCTTCAAACTTTGCCATTTGAGAGTTGAGGTAGTTGGCAACAGCTTTTGCTTTTCCCATTCCAGAAGTATTTGGTGTTCTACTCATTGAGGCTATCTTGACTCTAACCCCTTTTTTAAGCCCCTCTTCACCTAGATAAGCTCCCCACTCCCAAGCAGAGATAGAGACCTCTACAGGTGCATCTTTGTGATAGAGTCCCATAACTCCATAACCAAGATATACTAGTGGTCTAATGTAAGCACCATCAAATAGCTCATTCTCTTGCAACAGCTTTATCTGTGCCTCATTTAGCTCTTCTATACTATAAGGCACATTAAGCAGTGTCATCTTTGCAGAGTTTAGAAGTCTCTGTGTATGCTCTTTTAACTTAAAGATAGCACATCGTCCATCTACTGTTTTGTAGGCTTTTGTACCCTCTATCGCACCATTTCCATAGTGTAGTGTATGGGTGAGTACATGAACCTTAGCCGCGTCCCAAGGTGTCATCTCACCATTCATCCAGATATATTTTGCTTTATTCATCTATTTATTTTGCTCCGTGCATATTTTGAGGGATTTTAGCTAAATTATGGTTAAAAATTGTTTACTAATACTTATATTAAAACTTTATAATTAATCATAAAGTGTTTTATCATGTTTTTGTCTGTATTTTTTAGGGATAATTTGAAATATAATTTTTAAATTTATTTTTTAAAATTTCAATATAACTTCTTTTATCTATTCCCACAAAATAGGGCTTTAAGCGTATATGAAAATCTATTAATACTCTTTTTACAATTGATACTAATCAAGTGTTTCTCAATATTCTTTATGATACTATTAATTTGTAGTTATGTTTTTATTGCTCTATTTACTTTGTGGGGTAATAAATAAACGATAACAAACTAATTTTAGGAGGAAGAAGTATGGCTTTGAATAGAAGAGATTTTCTAAAAAGTGCAGCTGCGGCATCAGCAGCATCAGCAGTTGGAATTGCAATTCCATCAAATCTTGAGGCATCATCAAATGAGGCTCAAAAAGATTGGAGATGGGATAAGGCAGCATGTAGATTCTGTGGTACTGGTTGTGGTATTATGATGGCGACAAAAGGTGGCAAGATTGTTGCAGTCAAAGGTGACCCAGCAGCACCAGTAAACAGAGGTCTTAACTGTATTAAGGGTTACTTTAATGCAAAAATTATGTATGGTGCAGATAGACTTAAACAACCACTTTTGAGAATGAATGATAAAGGTGAGTTTGATAAAAAAGGTCAATTTAAACCTGTTTCATGGCAAAAAGCTTTCGATATGATGGAAGAGAAAGCTAAATATGCTCTAAGTAAAAGTGGTCCTGAAGGTGTGGCAGTCTTTGGGTCTGGTCAATACACACTTAATGAAGGTTATGCAGCTCAAAAAATGATGAAAGCTGGTTTCCGTTCAAACGCAATTGACCCAAATGCTAGACACTGTATGGCTTCGGCTGTTGTTGGTTTCTATCAGACATTTGGTATTGATGAGCCAAGTGGATGTTATGATGATATTGAGCTTACAGATACTGTTATCTCGTGGGGCTCAAATATGGCAGAGATGCACCCAATTTTATGGTCTCGTGTAACAGATAGAAAGCTATCTAACCCAGAGAGAGTAAAAGTTATATCTATTCAAACTTATACTCACAGAACATCAGATATTGCTGATACTGAAATTTTATTCTCTCCAAGTACAGACCTTGCTCTTTGGAACTATGTTGCAAGAGAGATTGTAATGAGAGACAAAAAGGGTGGTGGTAAAGAGGATATTATTGATTGGGATTTTGTAAATAAAAATATGGTATTTACAGCTGGTCCTGTTAATATTGGTTATGGTATGAGAAGAGCTGGTGAAAAATCGTTAAAAGAGGGTAAATACTCTGCTAAAGAGATGGAAATCATTGGCAAAGAGATGGAGAAAAAAGTATCTGCAAAAGAGGCACCAGCATTAGCACCTTATGGTTATAAAGAGGGTGATACTATGAAAAATACAGCTGGTACACTAAAGCACTGGCATATCTCTTTTGAAGATTACAAAAAATCTTTAGAACCATATACACTTGATTATGTTGCAAAAATTGCAAAAGGTGACCCTAATGAAGATATTGAAGTATTTAAAAAGAAACTACAACAGTTAGCTGACCTCTATATCGAAAAAGATAGAAAAGTAGTAAGTTTCTGGACAATGGGTATGAACCAACACACTAGAGGTACTTGGGTAAATACGCTAAGCTACAATGTTCACTTTATGCTTAATAAACAAGCTAAACCAGGTAACGGTGCATTCTCACTTACAGGTCAACCATCTGCTTGTGGTACTGCTAGAGAAGTTGGTACATTTACACACAGACTTCCTGCTGATTTAATGGTTAAAAACCCTAAACATAGAGCAATAGCAGAGAAGAAATGGATGATTCCAGAGGGAACACTTAATGGTGTTGGGAAACAGCATATTATGAAAATCCATAGAGATATTGAAGATGGATTGGTTAAGTTTGCATGGATTAATGTCTGTAACCCTTATCAAGATAGTGCATCTGCTACTCACTGGCTTAAAGCAGCTAGAGAGATGGATAACTTTATCGTATGTTCTGATGGTTACCCTGGTATCTCAGCGATGGTCTCTGACCTTGTATTGCCATCAGCGATGATTTATGAGAAGTGGGGAGCTTATGGAAATGCTGAGAGAAGAACACAGCACTGGAGACAACAAGTTCTGCCAGTAGGAGATGCTATGTCTGATACATGGCAGTGGGTTGAGTTCTCAAAAAGATTTACAGTTAAAGACCTTTGGGGTGAGCAAAAACCAAGTGGACCTAGAAAAAAACCACTTCCAGATGTAATTGCAAAAGCTAAAGCGATGGGTTATACTGAAAATACAACTATGTTTGATATTCTCTTTAACAATAAGGTAGCTAGAACTTATAAAAAAGATATGACTGACCCTATCCAAAAAGGTTACGATGACTCTGAGTCTTTAGGTGATAGCAGAAATGTTAAAGGTTCTGATGGTGAAGTCTTTAAAGGTTATGGATTCTTTATTCATAAATATCTATTTGAAGAGTATGCAGCATTTGGTAGAGGACATGGGCATGACCTTGCACCGTTTGATATGTATCATAAAGTTAGAGGACTTAAATGGCCAGTTGTTAATGGTAAAGAGACACAGTGGAGATTTAATGTTAAATATGACCCATATGCAGCAAAAGCTGTTAAAGTCGCAGGAACAGATAATACTCACGCATTCTATGGTAAATTGGCTAAAAACCTTCTACAAGGTAGTTTAACTGCACCAGATAAAAAATTAGGTAAAAAAGCTCTTCCAAACAAAGCGAAGATATTTGCTAGACCATACATGGACCCACCAGAGATGCCAGATGAGTCTTATGATATGTGGTTATGTACAGGTCGTGTACTTGAACATTGGCATAGTGGTACAATGACCATGAGAGTTCCAGAGCTATATAGAGCTGTTCCTGAAGCGTTATGTTATATGAATCCAAAAGATGCCAAAGCAAAAGGTATTAAACAGGGTGGACTTGTATGGGTAGAGAGTAGAAGAGGTAAAGTAAAAGCTAGAGTTGAGACTAGAGGGCGAAATAGACCTGCTCAAGGATTGGTATTTGTACCTTGGTTTGATGAGAAAGTATTTATCAATAAAGTTACACTAGATGCTACTTGTCCAATGTCTAAACAGACAGACTACAAGAAGTGTGCAGTTAAGATTTATAAGGCGTAAGATATGGCAAACTCCGACAACAACAGACGAAAGTTTATGGCAACGACTCTTCAAAGCGTAGGTCTTACAGCTCTTGGTGGATTGTTGTGGAGTGGCTATAGCGATGAGGTAAAAGCATCACCATTAGTACTGCGACCCCCAGGAGCAATAAAAGAGGATGATTTTTTACATGCTTGTATAAAGTGTGGATTGTGTGCCGAGGCGTGTCAAAATAGAGAGACCAATATTAATAGAGAGACAGGTTTAGCAAAAGCAGGAACACTAAAAATGGCTAAAGGTGGAGACCATAAGTTGATTGGTACTCCATTTTTTATACCTACAGAAGTTCCATGTTTTATGTGTGAGGATATTCCTTGTGTTCCTGTCTGTCCATCAGGGGCATTAGACCAATTATCTGTCTCAAATGAGGCAGGTGAACTTGATATTAATAGAGCAAGAATGGGTCTAGCAGTAGTTCACAAAGAGTCATGTATCGCCTTTTGGGGGATTCAGTGCGATGCGTGTTATCGTGCTTGTCCACTTTTGGGAGAAGCTCTAATTATTAAGATGCACAGAAATGAGCGAACAGGAAAGCATACATATATGTTACCTATCGTTCATGATGATGTCTGTACGGGTTGTGGACTTTGTGAACAGGCTTGTGTAACAGAGAAACCTGCTATTTTTGTACTTCCAAATGATGTGGCAAAAGGTAGAGCAGGTGACCATTATATCAAAGGTTGGGATAAAGAAGACGATAAACGAGTCAAAAATGCAGAAGCAGAAGAGACTGTTACTGAACTTTCCAAAAAGGGAAATGCAGAAGATTACCTTAACAGAGGAGATTTATACTAATGAAAAAAATTAAATATCTACTCCTAAGAAGAGTGACACAGTTTGTAATTCTATTTTTGTATTTTGGTGCAAACGCTTATGGTTGGAAGATGTTAGCTGGAACATTTGGTTCATCTGTGCTTATGGGCTTTATCCCTTTAGCAGACCCATACACCACACTACAAGTATTAGCAAGTGGGTTTGTCTTGGGGACTGATGTAGTTTTAGGTGCGTTGATAATTACTCTCTTCTATTTTGTTGTAGGTGGAAGAGCTTTCTGTTCTTGGGTCTGTCCTATTAATATGGTGACAGATTTAGCCAATTGGCTAAGACGAAAGCTAAACCTTGACAAAGAGGAGGTCAACTATAGATTTTTGAAACGAAACGCTCGATACTGGATAATGGTACTGGGTCTTATCGTCTCTGCTGTGGTTGGTATTGCTGCGTTTGAGGTATTAAGTCCTATTACCATTATGCAAAGAGGTATTATCTTTGGATTTGGTACAGGGATTGCTGTAATTTTGGCTATTTTCCTTTTTGACCTTTTTGGAGTTAAAAATGGTTGGTGTGGTCACTTGTGTCCTTTGGGGGCGAGTTACTCACTCATCGGAAAGAGTAGTTTGATAAGGGTTGACCATGACCATGAAGCTTGTACAAATTGTATGAAGTGTAAGGTTGTGTGTCCAGAGAATCATGTATTACACATGATAAACAAAGAGAGTATTATGGTAACAGACGGAGAGTGTACCAATTGTGGTAGATGTATAGATGTCTGTGATGATGATGCTCTGAACTTTAGCATTCGTAATTTTGCTAAATAAAAATAATGTAGGGGTTAGCCTTTGTGGGTAACCTCAAAATAATAAATAAAGGAGAGAAAATGATTAGAAAGAGTCTTATAATTGCTTGTTCTATGGTAACTCTAATTTCTATAGGGTATGCTGAAACAGCAAGTAATGAAAGTGCAAAAAATTTAAGTCTAAGAAAAGGTGATGCGTTTTCAGAATCAGATATAGTTGTAGCAGAGACAAAATATAGTGACAAAGCACCTGGAACATCAACAAAAATAGAGAGAGCATTTCAAGATGCACCACCTATGATTCCACACTCTGTAGAGGGTTTACTACCTATTAAAGCAGGGAATAATGCTTGTCTTGGTTGCCATATGCCAGAGGTTGCACCAGCAATGAAAGCAACACCAATTCCAAAAACTCACTTTACAAACTTTAGACCAAAGCATAAATTTGATGGTAAGAAGTTTGAAAAAGTAATTGATAACTTAAAAAATGAGGTAGCTATCTCTAAACCAAGTGATAAATTATCAATGGCAAGATTTAACTGTTCACAGTGTCATGCTCCTCAATCATCAAATAAATTGCCAGTAGAAAATACATTTAAACCTGTATTCTCATCAAAAGATGGAGCAACAAAATCTCATTGGTATGAGCATATGACTGATGATTTAGCAACAGTTGGTGAGGGTAACTCTGTAGTTACTGAAGCAGATAAAGCAAATTTAAACTCTGCTGCTGGTAGTATGGATTCAACACACTAAAAGATGAAGAGAAGAGAGTTATTTAACTCTTTTACTTCCTCGTTTACCAATAGGCGAGAGGTGGGAGAGAGTATTATTCGACCACCATATTATGCAGAGTTAGAAGTATTTTCTCTCTGCAAAGAGTGTGAGGATAAAAAGTGTGCTACTGTTTGTGATGAGAATATTATTATCATTATGGATGATGGTACACCCAAGCTCGATTTGACCACCCCTACAGGTTGTACCTTTTGTGATGAGTGTGCAGAGGTTTGTGAAGCAGATGTTTTGCAAGTGGACAAGATGCGTAATATTGACGCACTAATAGAGATAGATATACTTAAATGTTTAAGTTGGAATCAGACAATGTGCTTTTCATGTAAAGAGCCATGTATTGACAATGCCATTGATTTTTTAGGTATGTTTAGACCGACTATTAATCAAGATAGGTGTACCTCTTGTGGGTTTTGTGTATATCGATGTCCTACAAATGCCATTATCATAACGAGAAAATAACAAAAGGAAAAAAATGCGTTATTTAATAATACTCCTACTATTTTTTATACAATTAAATGCCAAAGATTTAAACCCATCATTTGTATATGAAGGAAGTGGAGGAGTAACAGACCTAGTCTACAAAGATGCCAAACTCTACTCTGCTACAGCAGAAGGTGCAGTTGATATATACGATACCAAAGAGCAGAAACTTATCAAAACCATTAAAGTTCCAAATATAAAAGATTTTACAGGTGATGATATAGCCTCTAAGATTTACTCTGTTGATATTATAGATGATAAAATCATGATAGCCTCAGAAGGTAAGATGGGTTATAGAAGAGTGCATATCTATAAAGATAATAATTTAACAGAGATAATTGATACATCTAAATCATATACTATCTCCAAAGCAAAGTTTATAGATAGTAATCATATTCTTATATCTCTACTTAGTAATGAGTTAATTCTTTTTGATATAAAAGCAAAAAAAGCACTATATCGAGAACAGATTTCAGCCTCTAAATTTTCAGATTTTGCACTTAATGAAAAAAAGGATGAAGTAGTTATTGCTGATGAGAGTGGAGAGCTAAAGATAGTATCTGTAAAAGATGGAAAGATTATAAAAACTCTAAAAGGTCAAAATGTTGATAATCTTTTTCAGGTTGACTATAAAAATGGTATGATTATAACAGCAGGGCAAGATAGACGCTCTGCTATATATTCCAAAGATGGAAGAGTGGCTTACTATAAAAATGGTAGTTTTCTAATATATAGTGCAGGGCTTAGTCCTAGTGGAAAAATTGGAGCTTATGCTTCTGATGAGAATAATAATGTGACAGTTTTTAACACTTCAACTAAATCAAATCTATATAAATTAGGTTCACATAAAGCTACACTTAGTAGTATTCTTTTCATAAATGAAAAAGAGCTATTTACAGCAAGTGATGACAACCATATCAACTATTGGAAATTATAGGACATTTCGCCACACCAAACAACAAAATTCAAAGGAGTTAAAATGAACATTTCAAGCATAGTAGTCCAAACCCTACCAGAAAATGTAGAAAAAGTAATCGAGATTATAAAAGAGAACCCAGAGATATGCGAATATCACCTACATGACCCAAAAGGTAAAATAATCGTAACAATTGAGGGAGAAGATGTAGAAGAGGAGATTCATAAGCTAGTAGATATTCAATGTTTTGATTATGTAATTGCAGCAGATATGCAGATGACCTACCAAGAAGAACAGCTTGACGAAGAGTTTAAAAAACTAAAAGAGCAAGATGAAGTACCTGAAATATTAAGAAGAAAAGATGTTGACCCCAAAACAGTTGTTTATAATGGAGACCTTAAAAAGAGATTTTAGGTAACACAGAGAAATTTTCTATATAAAAAAAATAATCTTATAAAGAGATAATAAGCTAAATATTAATATTATAGTATATAAAACAATTCAAAGGATAAATAAATGATTAGAAAAGAGTTTTTACTTGCAGCAACATTGTCAGCATTACTTCTAGGAGGATGCTTTAATTCAGAAACAGGTGCATCTCAAAGAGCAGCAAATGGTGATGTAGAAAAAGTAGAGGTTAAACATGAGGCTCCTGCAAAAGCAGAGAAAGCTGAAGCACCAGCAACAGCAGAAAAAGCTGAAGCACCAGCAAAAGAAGAAAAAGCCGAAGCACCAGCAAAAGAAGAAAAAGCTGAAGCACCAGCAAAAGAAGAAAAAGCTGAAGCACCAGCAAAAGAAGAGAAAGCCGAAGCACCAGCAAAAGAAGAAAAAGCTGAAGCACCAGCAAAAGAAGAAAAAGCTGAAGCACCAGCAAAAGAAGAAAAAGCTGAAGCACCAGCAAAAGTTAATCTTACAACATGTAATGGTTGTCATGGAGCTACTTTCGAGAAGAAAGCTATGGGTGTATCTAAAGTAGTAAATACGCTAAGTAAAGATGAGATTGTTACTGCTCTTAAAGGTTATAAAGCTGGAACATATGGTGGAGCTATGAAAGGTGTTATGAAAGGTCAAGCAGACAAACTAGATGATGCAACTATTGAAGCTATAGCAGGAACTATTGCTAAAAAATAGATAGTTCTTTATAAAATCCTCCTCTATGAGGTCTCTTTTGAGACCTCTTCTTCATAAAAAATTACCATAATCAATTTTTAATATATTTTAATGAAAAAAACACAATTAATACACGAAATGTTTTTATAATGCAACTGTAAATAAAAAAACACAATAAAAGGATAAAAATGAACAAAATCGTAAAAATTGTAGCCGTAACAGCACTAATGAGTCCAGCACTTTTTGCAAATACAGCGGCTTGTAAAGGGTGTCATGGTGCGAATTTTGAAAAATCAGCACTTGGTAAATCTAAAATTGTGAAAGATTTGAGCAAAGAAGATATTATTAAAGCTCTAAATGGATACAAAGATGGCTCTTATGGTGGAGCTATGAAGGGTATGATGAAAGGTCAAGTTGCTAAACTTGATGAGGCTGCTATCAAAGCAATAGCTGAAGAGATTAAAAAATAGATATTTCCCCCCTATATCTAAGCACCTCTGTTAAACAGAGGTTGCATCTACTCCCAATTTACTCATATTTTAATCTCTATTAGTTATAATCCCCCCAAAAAAGGCATCATTATGTTTGGAATATTTGAAAGTAGTCATGAGATTCATAATGCAAAAGTTTTTATGGGAAGCTCTGAAGAGACTAGAGAGACCAATAGTGAACGGAAAAGTCCATATAGTGGAGATGTGGTTAGTAAAGCTCCTATCTGTTCTATAGAAGATACCCAAAAAGCATTAAAAATTGCTAAAATGGCATCTAAAGAGACTGCTAAATCTCCTCTTCACCAAAGAGTTGCATGGTTAGAGGATGTAGCCAATAGTCTAAAAAAATATCGTGAAGATATGGCACTAACTATTGTTCATGAGGTAGCAAAACCTTTGGCATTTGCAAGAGTTGAAGTTGACAGATGTATAGAGACTATTGAGCTTACAGCCAAAGAGTTGGTGGCTCTTCATGGTGAGACTATTCCTACAGATATAACTCCTAGTGGTAAAAAAACCATCGCCTACTTTAGCCGTGTTCCTGTAGGTGTTGTTGCTTGTATTACCCCTTTTAATTTTCCTTTAAATCTAGTAGCTCACAAAATTGCTCCTGCTTTGGGTGCAGGTAATGCTGTTGTACTAAAACCAACTCCAGAAGCACCACTTACAGCCTATAAATTGGCAAAACTATTTAATAATTCGGAGTATGCCATAAAAGATGCACTCTCTGTTGTATATGGAGATGTAGAAGTTGGTAGTGCTTTGGTCAAAAGTGACATCCCAAGAGTACTATCTTTTACAGGTTCTGTTCCTGTTGCTAATATTATTACTAAACAAGCAGGGATAAAAAAGGTGAGCTTGGAGCTTGGTGGAAATGCAGCAACATTTATAGACAAGAGTGCAGATATTTGTATGTCAGCAAAGAGATGTACATTTGGGGCATTTGTAAACTCTGGTCAAGTGTGTATCTCCTTACAGAGAATTTTTGTGCATGAGGATGTATATGATTCATTTGCAGAGTCAATTGCAAGAGAGAGTAAAGAGCTAAAAGTAGGCTCTCCATATAAAGAGGATACCTTTATGGGGCCATTAATAGATGATGAGTCACTAGATAGGGCAAAAAAGTGGGTTAACTCTGCTATAGATGAGGGTGCAAAGCTTATAGCAGGTGGTGAGGTTATAGATGGAAGTTTTGCACCTACTGTTATGGCTGATGTGACTGATGAGATGAAGATAGTATGTGAAGAGGTTTTTGCTCCTATTGTAAGTCTAGTCAAAGTTAGCTCTTATGAAGAGGCGATTGAAAAGATGAATGATTCCCCTTATGGTCTACAGTTCTCTATCTTCACCAATGACCTAAAATTGACACAAAGATTTATAGAAGATGCCCAGTGTGGAGGTGTAGTTATCAATGATATTCCAACGCTTCGTTTTGATGTTCAACCCTATGGGGGTTCTAAACTCTCTGGAATTGGAAGAGAGGGACCAAGGTGGGCATTAGAAGAGTTTACAGAGATAAAAAGTATTGTTATCTGTTAATGTTTTTTGTTTAAAAAAATTATCTAAATTGTTTTTATTAAGTTATAATAAAGTTATGCTATACTGCCGTAAAAAGGTGAACAGTTTATTAACAATAATTTTTTAGAAAGGAATTGAATGGAGTATATGTTTGAAGCAGGTTTTTTAGGTACAAGAGCCCCTCTATTTATGGATATAATCGTAATAATAGTAGGACTCTTACCTTTTTTAATAGCTTTTACTATCTGGACTGCAATAAATGGGAGGTACACACTACACCGTTTTTTACAAATAGTTTTATTTTTGGCAACAATTATCTCTTTAGTATATTTTAAATATGGTATGTATATATCAGGTGGATTTGATTTTTATATAAAGGATAGTCCGATAGATGCGACTATAGCTTTTTATTTTTTGGTATTTCATATAGCCATTGCAACCATAACTTTGATTATGTGGTTTGCTATGATTAAGTTTGCATCTGCTGATAGGAGACGAAAAGCTCTACCAGGTCTATATAGCCATGCCCATAGAAAATTTGGTCAGAGATTGGCTTTTGGAATTTTTCTTACATCTCTAACGGGCGTTATTGTATATTTGATGCTGTTTGTGGCTTAGTATTTTTTAAATTGCTCTAGCCACTCAATATTCTCTTTGGATAGTTTGCCAACTCTCTTTAAGAGAGTCTGTTTTATGGACTTTAAATCTTCTACTTCTAAGTATTCTAAGTAGTTTGGATTTATGGTCATTTTATCCTCTTTTTTGTATCTCATAAGTACTTCTATCTCATTTAAGAGTTCTTCTTTTTCTACTATTTCATTTTTCTTTTTCATTCTGATATACTACCAAAAAAATTATAAGGATTCACTATGTTGGAAGTTGGAGATACAATTCCAGAGTTTTGTATAGCAAATCAAGATGAAGAGGAGATATGTTTTCGTGATATTAGAGGTAGATGGATAGTACTCTATTTCTATCCAAAAGATAATACAACAGGATGTAGCACAGAAGCCTGTGACTTTACAGATGCTCTACCTGATTTTAGCAGTTTAGATGCTATTATTTTGGGAGTAAGCCCTGATAGTCCTAAAAAGCATAGAAATTTTATTGAAAAAAAAGAACTAAAATTGACACTACTTTCAGATGAGGATAAATCACTCTGCAAGAGCTTTGGTGTTTGGCAACAAAAAAAGAACTTTGGAAAAGAGTATATGGGTGTGGTGAGAAGTACCTATCTAATAACTCCTGATGGAAAGTTGGCTTTTAAATGGGAAAAAGTTAGAGTAAAAGGTCATGTAGATGCTGTAAAAGAGAAGCTTAGAGAGCTTCTATAGGAGTTGACCAATTACAATAGATATTTTTTTTTCATTAAACCTTCATTAAATTTTTATTAAATCTTTATTAATTCTTATCTGTTATAATTCAAAAAATGAAAGGACACAGATGAACAATAAAATAAATGATATAAAACAAGAGATAAAAAAAGTAATTGTTGGTCATAATGAATTAATAGATTCTCTTCTAATTGGTCTTATCGCAAATGGTCATATTTTAGTAGAGGGTGTTCCAGGTTTGGCAAAGACTACTGCCATTAATGCTATAGCTAAATCTTTGGGGCTTGATTTTAAAAGAATTCAATTTACACCCGATTTGCTCCCAAGTGATGTTACAGGAACGGAGATTTATAACCCAAAAACAGCCCAGTTTTCCATTAAAAAAGGTCCAGCGTTTACCAATTTGCTTTTAACTGATGAGATAAACAGAGCCCCTGCAAAAGTTCAAGCGGCCCTGCTTGAAGTGATGCAAGAGAAACAGATAACTATTGGTGATGAGACCTTTAAAGTGCCTGAGCCATTTTTGGTTATGGCGACACAAAACCCTGTGGAATCAGAGGGGGCTTATAGACTTCCCGAAGCACAACTTGACCGATTTATGTTAAAGGTAAATGTGGGATATAACACCTTTGAGCAGGAGTTAGAGATTGTCTCACGAGTTGCCATAAATGGATTTGAACCAATTGAGCAGGTAGCTAATCTGGAAGATATAGAGAATCTAAAGAGTATGCTTAAAAAAATACATGTAGATGAAGATGTAAAAAAATATATGATGCAAATTGTCTTTGCCACAAGAGACCCAAAAGCTTATGGTGTAGATGGGATTGCTCAATATATTGAATTTGGAGCGAGTCCAAGGGCTAGTATTGATTTATATAAGGCGAGTTGTGCCTATGCTCTTATTCGTGGGAATGATTATGTTACACCATTAGATATTAGCTATGTTGTTAACTCTGTATTACGCCACAGAATTATCTTAAACTATAAAGCTCAAGCTGATAATATTAATACGGATTATATTGTAAGAGAGATACTCTCCTCTATTAAAAATCCGTAAGGATACCCCATGAAAACAGAATTAAAAGAGTTGTTAATTCGTGCCAAAAAAGATGTTTTTGGTGGGAATATCGGTGAGACGCTTACCACCTTTAAGGGTGATGGGCTTGATTTTAGAGAGATAAAAGAGTATGAGTTTGGCGATGATGTCAAAAAGATAAACTGGAAATCAACAGCAAAAACTGGGGTAACAAAAGTTAATGTTTTTAATGTTGAGAGAGAGCTAAATATTGTAATTGCTTTTTTGGTTAGTGGAAGTATCCATTTTGGAACAGTTAGACTAAAGCAAGAGGTTATTAGTGAGATTATAGCACTACTTAGCTACTCTAGTATTAAAAATAACAATAGATTAGCTTCTCTCTTTTTTAGCAATAAAGAGGAGGAGTTTTTTCCACCTTCAAAGAGTGAAGCGATTATCTATAATGCTACGCAGAGAGCTTTTGAGATGGATTGTCTGAACAAAGAGGTCGATTACAGTAAATTTTGTGACTATATCAATGCTACTATCAAAAATAAATCACTTATCTTTGTTATTGGTGATTTTTATGGTGATATTGATTTTAGCTCAATTGCCTATCAACATGAGGTTTACACTTTGATTGTAAGAGATAGGTTTGAAGAGTACCCATATGTGAGTGGTGAGTATGATTTTGTCTCTCCTATCGATTTTAGTAGCAAAGAGATAAATATGGACAAAAAAGTAGCCAAAGCGTTTCAAAAGTTGATAGAAGAGCAAGACAATAAGCTTCAAGAGCATTTTAGAGAACACAGAATAGTTAGTGGAAAGATATATACCGATGAGGATATCTATCTTAGATTGTCTCAAATTTTAAAAGGGTGAGGATGAATCCAAATCAAAATAGTATTTTATCACAACTCAAAGATATAAAACCCATTGTCGAGGTGCATAGCAATAGCTTCTATATTTTTATGGCTATTATTGCTTTGGTGGTTTTGGTTGTGGCATTTATAGCCTACAAATATTTTACAAGAATACAAAAAACTAAACAACCAAGCCCAAAAGAGTTGGCTTATAATCGACTACAAAACCTTGATTTTAATAATATCAAAGAGGTGGTTTACCGTTTTAGCCTTGATGGGAGTCTCTTTTGCAATGAGAAAAACCAAGATGAGTTTATGCAGATAGAAAAAGCCCTAGAGTCCCATAAGTACAAAAGAGAGGTAGAGCCTCTATCAAGTGAGCTTAAAGAGAGAATTAAAGAGTTTATTAAAACAATAAAACTAACAAGAGGAGATAAAAAATGAATTTAACTTTTGAGTATCCCTATCTGTTGGCGTTGTTGTTGGTTTATCTTTTGTGTGTCAAATTTTGTAAACAAAAAAGAGTAGCATTTCTTTTTCCAAATACCAAACTGTTAGAAAAGGCAAGTCTAAAGAGTAGCCTACTCTTAAATAGTCTAAAATCATTAGCCATTGTGCTACTTATTATCTCTATGGCAAGTCCGATTATTGAAGATGAAGTAGTTACCAAAAATGACAAAGGGTATGAAATCTCTTTGATTCTTGATGCAAGTGGAAGTATGCAAGAGGGGAATAAATTTGGCATAGTCAAAGAGATAGTCACCCAATTTATAAACCAAAGAGAGCATGATAAGTTGGCTCTTAGTATATTTGCCGATTTTGCTTATGTGGCAGTACCTCTAACTTATGATAAAAAGAGTATCAAAAGGCTATTAAGTCGTATAGAGGTTGGGGTCGCTGGGGTTCGTAAAACGGCACTCAATGAGGCACTCTTTTTAAGCTCAAACCTCTTTAAAGAGAGTCATGCCAAAGAGAAGATTGCTATTTTGCTTACCGATGGGATGGATAATACCGACTCAATTCCACTAGAAGTTGCCATTAACACAGCTAAAAAATATGGTATTAAAGTCTATACCATTGGGGTAGGAAGAGTTGGAGATTTTAACCCAGAGGTTCTAAACGCTATTGCAACACAGACAGGTGGAGAGTATTTTAGTGCCAATAGTGTGCAGAGATTAAAAGAGATATATGCAACCATTAATAAGTTAGAAAAGAGCGAGATAAAAGCCAATAAGTATGTAAAAAAAACTTACTATTTCCAATATACTCTACTCTTTGCACTTCTCTTTTTAGTAACCTATTTCTATCTAGCAAACAAGGAGTAAGTTGTGTTTGAATTTAAAAATATAGAACTATTATGGATTTTAGTTTTAGTTATTCCTATGTTTCTTATGGTAAAAAATAGAAAAAGTGATATAGAGAGTATCTTTAAAAGTAGTCTATTTGAAAAGATTAAACTAAAAAATAGTGGTCTCTCTCAAAAGAGTAGAGCCTTGTTTTTTATAGGGGCATTTGCTCTTTTGGTAATAGCCTTTGCAAGACCTGTTATAAACAATGGAGAGATAAAGGTAAAATCAAGCTTTATCAATATGGTTGTAGCCATAGATATGTCAAAGTCGATGTTTGCAAATGATGTTTACCCATCAAGATTTGATTTTGCCAAAAAGAAGTTTATAGATATGATGGAGTATTTAAAAAATACAAAAGTCTCTCTTATGGGGTTTAGCTCTCAAACTTTTTTAATCTCACCACTAACAGAGGATTTTCATAGCTTAAAGTTTTTGACAACCAATCTAACAATAGACCACCTTAGCTTAAAGGGTACAGATATTTTAAATACCCTAAAGACAGCCAATGAGCTAATGGAGAAGCAAGAGAACAAAATACTCTTTTTGTTTACCGATGGAGCAGATAACAAAGATTTTAAAAAAGAGTTAGCTTACGCTAAAGAGCATCATATTACCCTCTATATCTATGGTATTGGAACGCTAAAAGGTGGGGTTATCAATACCCCAAATGGTGCATTAAAAGATAAAAATGGCAATATAGTTGTGGTAAAACTCAATGAGAAGATAAAAACATTGGCTCTACAGAGTGGTGGTGCATATATGCGACAGACTCTTGAAAAAGATGATATAAAAATGTTGGTCTCAGAGATACAATCTCACTTCAAAGCTAAAAATGATAGCAGTAGTACCATAAAAGATGAAAAAGAGTTATTTGTAATCCCTCTAGCCATTGGGTTTTTACTTTTGATGATAAGCTTTTTTTCACTTCCAAAAAGAAAGGGTGTTAAATGAGATATTTAATAGTAGTTTTTATAACGCTCTATAGCCATGCAGGTGTTTTAGATTTTAACTATCTAAACCAAGCAAAGAGTGCTTATGAGCAGGGAGATTACAAGAGTGCTTCCCAAAACTGGGCAAAAGTTCAAAGCGATGAAGCCAAATATGACCAAGCAAATGCTTTGTATAAACAGAAAAAATATAAAGAGGCATTAGAGCTTTATAAAACCATAAACGATAAAAAGTTGGCATTTGAGAAACTTCACAATATGGGTAACGCTCAAGCACAATTAGGAAAAACCGATGAAGCGATTAAGTCGTATGAAGAGGCTTTAAAAATAAAAGAGGATAAAGATACCAAATTTAATCTTGACCTCTTAAAAAAGCAGAAAAAGCAAAATAAAAAAGATAAGAAAAACAACAAGGATAATAAAGACCAAAAAGACAAGAAAAATAATAAGGATAACAAAGACCAAAAAGACAAGAAAAATAATAAAGATAATAAAGACCAAAAGGATAAAAAACAGAATAAAGATAATAAAGACCAAAAGGATAAAAAACAGAATAAAGATAATAAAGAGCAGAAAAACAACCAAGATAAAAAGAACCAAGAGCAAAATAAAAAACAAGAGAAAGAGAAGCAAAAAGAGAAAGAGAAAAAAGAGGCTCAAAAACAGAAAGAACAAGAGCAAAAGAAGAAAAAAGAGCAAGAGAAGAAAAAAGAGGAGCAAAAATCAGCCTCTAAAGCCAAAGATAAACAAGATAATCCTCCAATCTCAAATATGGAAGAGCGAAAATGGCAAAGAAAACTAGACCAAAAAGGGGTAAATACACTATTGTTACCAATCAGAAAAGGAGAGAAAGAAGATGAAACAACACCTTGGTAAAATTATATTTTTAATCTTTTGTACCATAAATCTATTTGCTAGTAGTGCAAATATAAAAGTATCAGCACCAGCAATCTATGAGGGTGATAGTGTAACCTTTACTTTGAGTGCTACAGGAAAAGATGTAAAATTCCCAAATATCACAGAGGTAGAGGGGTATCCTATTATGGGTACAAGTAGTGGAACATCAACAAGCATAATAAATGGAAACTACACTCAAACTATATCAAAAAGCTACACCTTTACGCCCAAAAAAGATATAACCATTCCCTCTTTTAAGATAGAAGTTGATGGTGATGAACTCTCAACAGAGGCTAAAAAAATATCGGTTATTAAACCACAAGCTTCAAAACAGGGCGACCCATTTATGGTCGAATTAAAAGTTGATAAAACCAATTTAAAAGTAGGAGAAAGCACCACCCTTAAAGTAATATTTAAACAGAGACTTGATGCAAAAGCAAATAAACTAAATTTAAATGAACCAAAAATTGAAAACTTTTGGATAAAAAAAGTAAATAAACCAAAACAGTACTCAGAAGGTGAATATATGGTAACAGAGTATAGTTACCTTATCTTTGCTCAAAAAGCTGGAGAGTTCAAGGTTGAGCCTCTCGAAGCTGATATTGGTAGATTAAGCCGACGCTCTAATAGCTTTGGTGGATTCTTTGATGACCCATTTTTTAGCCAAATGACCAACCAGCTTGATTGGCAAAAAATCTACTCTAATGGTTTAAACCTAACCGTCGATAAACTACCAGATGGCATAGAGCTTTATGGTGATTTTAATATAGATGCCACAGCAGATAAAACAACAGTCTATGCCAATAAGCCCATAAATTTAACCATCAATATAAAAGGTAGTGGAAATATTGATGATATTCAAAAGTTTGACATCAACCTACCCGATGCCATTGTCTATCCCGATAAACCACAAATAAGCTCACAGCTAATAGGTGATAAATATCAAGGTTCATTTACTCAAAAAATAGCCATAATTAGTGACAAAAATATCACTATACCATCACTAGAGCTAAAATATTTTGATAAATTAACCAACAAAATAAAAACCATCTCTACCAAACCAATCAAAATAACCGTAAAAGGGCAAAGTGCCACAACTCAAAACGCTCCAGTGGTACAAACACTACAACCAAAGCAAGAGAGCAAACCCCAAGAGGTTAAAACAAAAATAGTTGTTAAAGAGAGTAAAGAGCTAAACTACCTATTTCTACTTATAGGACTCATCTTAGGAAGTGTGGGAACTTACTTTTTCCTCAAACAACAGGGCAAAGTAACCCAAAAAGAAGAGAGCAATATAGTCAAGCTTATTAAAAATACTAATGATAATAAAAAGCTTTTTGATATTTTGCTTCCTTATGCCAATGACCATAAAGATATATCTGATACTCTAAAACAGTTAGAAGAGAATATCTATAAAAAAGCAAACCACAAAATTGATAAACAGAAGCTTTATGATTTGTTTTTGTAGTCTCCTTTTAAACTCCTAAAATCAGTACCTGTATTGATTTTGGAGTTTTCTTCTATTCCTAATACAAAAAACCAAACAACCATAACGGAATTTTATTTCCAAATCCAATCTCTATACCATCAGAAGCAACAAAAGAGTTATCCATATCTTTTATCTGCTTGAAACTCTTGTTTTTCCCACCAATTTCAAAGGTATATTGATTATCTACTAAAAAATCTCCCTTTTTTGCTACATAAATATCTTCATTAATAAAGCGATTTTGTAAAGTAAAATAGTTTTTTATCTGATTTACAAAAAAAGCCTCTCTAGCACTTCCCGTATCAACTTTTTTAGTTAAGGCAGAGGAGATATTGGTATTTTGCATAAAGAGTTTTTCAGGTTTACTCATAATATTGTACCCTTTTTGGGGAGTTCGGATACTGTTAATAATTTTTGCCTCTTCTAAATAGTTCAAATATTCATAAAGCTTTGGTCGTGAAATATCAGTAGCTTTAGCAAGGTCTGTAATATTAGGAATAAAAGGAACACTAACAGCCAAAAGATAGAGAAGCTTTTTGAGTTTGCGTATCTGTTGCATCTCTATTTTATTGATGTGTGGCAAATCAGACTCTAAAATAAGATTGATTATCTGAATAATCCGTAGATGATAAGAGCCTCTATCTTCCAAAACAAAAGGATAACATCCAAACTCCAAATACTCTTGAAATAGCTTAAGAGGCTTAATCTCTTGGCTAATCTTACTGGCTATCTCAAAATGATTTTTTATTATCTCTTCAAGAGAGTAACTCTTAAAAAAGACCTCTTCTTTAAAAAAGAGATACTCTCTAAATGATAAATTTTCAAGATGATAGACAATGATTCGCCTAGAGAGGTCAACATTTTGTTTATTGATTTGTAAAATAGAAGAGCCTGAAATAACCACTTTTAAAGAGAGTGAATCATAAATGCTTTTAATATGTCTCGCCCAATCACTATATTTATGCACTTCATCAATAAAAAGAACCTCTCCTCCATAGGCAGAAAACTCACTAGCAAACTCATAAAGAGAGATAGATTGAAAATAGGGATTATCCAAAGAGATATAGAGAGCCTTATCACTATGATAATAATGCTCTTTGATATACTGCAACATCATAGTTGTCTTTCCTAAACCTCTCTGTCCTAAGATAGCAAGAGATTTTAAACTCCAATTAATCTCATCATAAAGATATCGTTTTTTTTTCAAGGATGTTTGATTTAGTAGTTGATTTTGTTCACTAAATAGATTTTGGAAGTTCATAAATGAGCCTTTTTAGATGATATGTAAATGTATATTATCATTTTTTTGGTTATATGTAAATTATAGTTTACATATAAGTACTTTTAAGATTATTGTTGTATAGTAATATTAAAGAGGCTAAAACAGGTCAGGAAACTCCTCTGTTGTATGTGTCTCTGCTTTGGTTGGAAGAGGAGATGTATCTGTATATAGTTCTGTTCTAACACCATCTCTTGTATTATAAACCCCATCTGGTACTTCAAATTTTCTTGGTAGGTCAGGATATAATGCATATAGTTTCTTAAAAAAGTATGAGAATGCAGGGGCGGCCGTAGCACCACCTGTAGCACCTCTTCCTATTGGTCTATTGTTGTCTCTTCCTATCCATACAATAACCTCTGTTGATGGTGAATATCCACAAAACCATGCATCCACATTTCTGTTGGTAGTTCCTGTTTTACCTGCTACTTCAACCCCTGGAACTTGTGCATTTCGTCCTGTTCCTCTAGTTACAACATCTCTAAGTATATCAGTCATTAAATATGCCTGTTCTGGTTTAGTAAAGTCAGCAATTACCTGATTTTTTGCTTCATATATAATTGTACCATTTCGTGCTACAACTTTAGAGATAAGTCTTGGCTCTATCATATGTCCACCATTTGCAAAAGCAGAGTAGATTTGTGCCATTTTTGCAGGGCTAATTCCAAGGTTTCCTAGAGAAATAGACATATCTTGTGGAATATGTGATATGTTTAACATCTTTAGCTTCTCAAATATTCTCTGTACACCAATCTCTGTTACGAGGTTGATAGTCGCAAGATTTCGTGAGTGAACAAGTGCTTCTCTAAGTTTTATAAAACCTACAAAGTTACTCTCATAGTTCTTGGGTCTCCATATTACCCGTTTGCCATTTTTATAGTATTGGAAAGTTCTAGCTACATCAGTAAGCTCTGTTGCAGGATTGTATCCCATGTCAAGAGCGATTTGATATAGAAATGGTTTAAAAGCAGAACCAGGTTGTCTAATCATCATAGTTGCACGGTTATAGGCAGATTTTTTGTAGTCAACTCCACCAACCATCGCTTTTATATCACCAGTTTTATTATCTACTGCGAGTAATGCACCATTGAGAGTAGTGGTTTTGAGGCTCTCTCTTTGTCTCTTGACAATCTTTCTATGAGCATATCTTAGTGCTTTTCTTGCAATCTCTTGCTGTTTCATATCTATTGTAGTATAGATAGTGTATCCACCAGTTTTTATATCTTTGAACTCTTTTTTAAGTCTTCTTACTACTTCATCTGTAACAAAGGGTGCAATATTTTGAGTTAGTGTACTCTTATGTATCTCTGGAGTCTCTTTAATTGCAGTGAGATACTCATCTTCATGAATCCAACCAAGTGTTTTCATTCTAGTCAATATGGTATTGGCTCTTTTTAAGGCTCTATCAAGATGTCGTACAGGGTTAAATTTAGAGGGAGCATTAGGTAACCCAACCAACATTGCTGTCTCTTTAAGTGTTAACTCGTCAAGCTCTTTTTGAAAAAAACCCTTTGCTGCTGTTTTGACTCCAAAATAGCCAGAACCAAAAGAGATTTCATTAAGATACCTCTCTAGTATCTCCTCTTTTGTCAATGCACCTTCCACTTTCATAGATAGTATCGCCTCTTTTAGTTTCCTTGTATAACTTTTTTTGGGAGATAGTAGGATTTTTTTGACAAGCTGTTGGGTTATGGTACTCCCCCCCTCTACTTTTCTCCCTGCTTTGAAGTTTCGAGTAGCCGCACGAATAATAGCATCAGGATTAATCCCCTCATGCTCAAAAAATCGTGTATCTTCTATCGCAACTAACGCTTCAATAAGGTAACCAGGTATCTCATCATATTTTGCATATAGTCTATGTTTCCCATCCATTATATTGGCAATTCTATTCCCCTCATGGTCAAGTATCACCGAAGATGTTTTGGGTCGATAGTTAACAATTTTGTTCATATCAACTTGAATTTCATTATAGGCGTAGATAAATGCAGCAAGGAGTGCAATGGCAAATATTATCATCAACATTATCGAGCCTTTAATAAACTGATTAATCATATATGAGTTTCCTTATTAAAAATTAACATATTATACCTAAAAGTGATTGAGTAGTGACTTTAATGATTTTTTAGAAGAGCCTACTCTAGGAATAATTCGTAGGATTGGTTTTGCAACTGTTGGTTGCCTAATCGCACCGACTAGAAAACCTTTGGTCATTAGAGCCTCCTGAAGACGAATGGTTTGTGCATTGTCAGGAACAGGTAGAGCAAATATAAGTGAGTTGAGCTTTACACCACTAGCCTCTTTGATAATAGCTTGTCTCTCTTTTATTGCTTTATAATATTTTTGGCTATGGTTTGAGACTTTTACTATATTGATAAGTGCCAAAGCTGTATCAAAAATAGATGGAGCAGTAGCATAAATAATGGGTTTTCCTCGATTCTCTAAAAAGCTAACAATCTCTAATGATGCTAAAATATAGGCTCCATAAGAGCCATAAGCTTTACCCAAAGTTCCCATTTTGATATGATTGCTTTGTGGCTTGATATTATAATACTCAAATATCCCCAAAAGATTATCTCCAATAACCCCAGAGCTATGAGCCTCATCTACTATAAGCAGTGCCTCATAACTATCAGCTAACTCAAATATCTCTCGTCTACATAATTTTCCAGACATTGAGTAGACACCCTCAACAGCAATGATTTTTCGTCCTGTGGTGTGCTGTTTGAGTTTCTCTTCAAGGTCAGATGGGTCATTGTGCTTAAATTTTACAACTCTATTTCCCAAAAGTCCAGTAGCCATCATCCCTGAAGCATGATAATCCTCATCTATAAAAAGCATGTCTCTGTTGCGTACAAGCGACTCAATCAGAGCCATATTTGCCAAAAAACCAGAACCAACAACCAATCCTTTTTCAAATCCATTTAGCTTAGAGAGTGTATTCTCAAACGCCTCATGTATCTCATGATATCCATTGACAAGCATACTCGCTTTTGGGGATATAGTATCATACTCTCTAACAAGTTTATAGGCTTTTTTAAACTGCTTTTTATCATTGGCAAAACCCAAATAGTCATTAGAAGCAAAATCTATGAGCTTATTATCAAAAACTTTTCTTTCTCTAAATCGGTTTGCCTTTTTTAGGGCATTTAGTTCATTTTGGTACATAATTAACTCTTTGATATAATATTATATTAAATAAAATTATATCAAAAAAGTAGAAGATTGTCATAAATTGTTCATATATATATAGCAATTCATAACTAAACTTTAGATAAAATCACACTACTCATTTAAAGGATAAATCATGCTCTTTAAGTATATCGCTTTTCACTATCTAAAAAATATGCTTATTATTCTTATGGGACTTACAGGGCTTTTTGCAGGGCTTGATTTTATGATGAATGGTTCAGGGCTACCATCTTTTAATATTAAAGTACTCTATATCTTTAATAAGTGGCAAGAGTCACTTAATCTCCTCTATCCATTAGCAATTATCTTTGGTGGGATATGGACAAAAATCACATTTATCAAAAAAAATACAATGGGTGCTATATACGCTCTAGGTGTATCTCGAATAGAGGTTTTTAAGCCGTTTCTGTTTATCTCTTTGACTACCTATTTTCTCTTTGTTGGGCTTAACTTTACCTCATTTGCAGTAGCACAAGATACAGCAAGAGCATTGAAAAAAAATGAGTATAATATGAAGAGAAGTGAAGACCTTTTTTTTAAATATAATAATAGTTTTGTCTATATTGGTTCACTATTTCCTTATGAGAGAAAACTTGAAAATCTTACTATTTTTGAGCTAGAGAATGATAAAGTTGTAAAAGTACTAAGTGCTAGTAGTGCTACTTTTAATGGTTCGGAATGGTTAGCAGAGAATGTAACTCAAAAGAGTAAGACAACAGATAGCAATGGAAATCCAATCCTCAAAATAGAGCAGATTAAGAGGCTAAATACTCTAAAAGGCTATAACCCAAAGGTACTAAACTCAATCTATGAGGATAAACAACTTACTCTATATGAAAGTCTAATTGCAAAAAAATTACTCTCTACACAAGGGGTAGGAACTTACAAAGTGCGTTCAGATATTTATGGAAAAACTATTCTACCACTCTTCTCTATCGCACTTCTTATGATTCTTATTTTTCGTTTTCCTTTTCATGCACGATATATGAATATAGGTGGAACAACTATCAAAGCTTTGGGTGGAACACTATTTACTTGGGGGGTGCTTTTTGCTCTACAACAGATGGGGACTACTGCTGTAATTATTCCAGAGTTGGCAACTATACTGCCTGTATCACTTCTTTGGACTTATGCTATTTATACTTTGGGGAAAGCAAAAAAGAGAATATAACCAAATTTTAGATAGAATCGCGACCAATAATAATGATTAGGATTTAACTAAAATGAGTTTAGATATAAAAACACTAGTAAAAAAGTATAATACTCCACTATATGTATATGATTTTGACAATATAACAAGACGATATGAGGAGCTAAAGGGAGCTTTTGATGGGAAGAAATCTTTGGTGGCGTATGCTGTTAAATCTAACTCAAATTTAGCTGTTATTAGACATTTAGCAAAACAGGGGGCAGGAGCTGATTGTGTTAGTATTGGTGAAGTCAAGAGAGCTTTAAAAGCAGGAGTCAATAGGTATAAGATTATCTTCTCAGGTGTGGGAAAGAGAGATGATGAGATAGAGTATGCCCTAAAAGAGCAGATTTTGTTTATTAACCTAGAGAGTGAAGCAGAGATGAAGAGAGTGGAGATGATAGCAAAGAGGCTTGATATGGAGGCTCGAATCTCTATCCGTGTAAATCCAAATGTTGACCCAAAGACACATCCCTATATCTCAACAGGACTACATGAGAATAAGTTTGGAGTGAGTATAGATACAGCTAAACGGATGTATATCTATGCTAAAAAATCAGAAAATCTTAACCCTATAGGGGTTCATTTTCATATCGGTTCACAGCTTACAGAACTCTCTCCTATCGCAGAAGCGTGTGGAATAGTTGCTGATTTGGTTCGCTCACTAAGAGCCATTGATATAGATATTAAGTTCTTTGATGTAGGTGGTGGGCTTGGTGTCGTTTATGATAGTGAAGTGACTATCAAAACAGAGACTTATGCTCTTGCTATTACACAGGCTATCAAAGGTTTAGATTTGACAATAATAAATGAACCAGGGCGATATATGATGGCAAACTCTGGTATCTTTTTGACTAGAGTACTCTATGAGAAGCAGAATGGGGATAAGCGATTTGTGGTGGTTGATGGAGCTATGAATGACCTGCTTCGTCCTAGTCTATATAGTGCTTATCATAGAATAGAGGCCATTCAGAAAAAGGGAGAAAAGAGTTTGGCTGATGTGGTAGGACCTGTTTGTGAGAGTGGGGATTTTTTGGGCAAGGCCATTGAGCTACCGATTATGGAACATAATGATATTTTGGTAGTGCATAGTGCAGGAGCGTATGGATTTACTATGGCTAGTAATTATAATACACGAAATAGGTCAGCAGAGGTGGCTGTGATGGGTGGAAAAGATTATATTATTCGCCAAAGAGAGAGTTTTGAAGACCAAATACGCCTAGAAGAGGCTTGTGATACAAGTTGGCAATCGTAGGGTCAATTGATATAAATAAAGGAAAAAAAATGACACTTGATGAACTACGCATAGAGATTGATAGAATAGATAACACACTACTAAAACTTTATAATGAGCGTATGGAGTTCGTTCATCAGGTGGGTGAGCTAAAGAACACAACAGGAGCTCCCATATATAGACCAGAGAGAGAACAGGCTATCCTCAACCGTCTTAAATCACAAAATAGTGGAAAATTGACCGATTTAGCAATTGATGCACTCTTTTTGGAGTTGTTTACCGTGGCTAGAAATCTTGAACTTCCTGAACGAGTGGCATATCTTGGGCCAGAGGCTAGTTTTACTCACCAAGCGGCCGAAAGTAAATTTGGTGCAATGAGTTCATATCTACCTATTAACTCTATTCAAGGAATATTTAGAGAGGTAAACCGAGGAACTGCCAAGTTTGGAGTGGTTGCAATAGAGAATAGCTCTAATGGAATTGTAAGCGATACCATCCATTCACTTGATACTTATGACCTAAAAATTATTGCTGAGGTGGTGCTTGATGTGCATTTGGCATTTGCAACATTAGCTTCTGATATTAAAGATATTAAACGAATTTACTCAAAAGATATAGCATTTGGTCAGTGTCGTAACTTTTTAGAAGATTTAGGATTAGATGAGGTTGAGTATATTCCTGTAGAGTCAACGGTCAAAGCTGTAAAACTCTCATTAGAAGATAAAAAATCTGCGGCAATCTGTCCCAAGGTAGCATCTAGCCTCTATAGGTTGCCTCTGCTATTTGACAATATACAAGATAATGACAACAATAGAACACGATTTTTTATTATTAGTAATTTTGAAAACCTACCATCAGGTGATGACAAAACTTCTATTTTAGTTCGATTGCCAAACACTCCTGGGGCATTGGTTGAGTTTCTCAATGATTTTGAAAAAGCAAATATTAACTTAACTAAAATCAAGTCTCATATCGTCGATGGGAAATCGCTCTTTTTTATAGAGTTTAATGGACATCAAGATGATATAGCAATTCAAGAGATTATCAAAAAGCATGGAGATGGTATAAAGATACTGGGCTCTTATGTTAGAGAGGCAGATGATGTATAAAGGAAAAAGATGAAATTTAATGATGCGTTGAAAGATATAAAAATTTATGAGGCAGGAAAGCCTATAGAGTTGGTAGTTAGAGAGTTTGGAATAGCTCCACAAAATGTGGTAAAGTTGGCATCTAATGAGAACCCCAAAGGGTGTAGTCCAAAGGTAGCAAAAGCTATTGCAGATAATGCACATAGAGCTTTTCTGTATCCTGATGATAGTTTTTATGAGCTAAAAGATGCTTTGGCTAAGAGGTTTTCTGTAGAGGATGAGAATATTATTATAGGTGCTGGGTCTGACCAAGTGTTGGAGTTTATATCAAGAGCGTTACTTAGTGAAAATGACTCTGTACTAATGTCAAAAGTCACCTTTGCAATGTATGAGATTTATGCAAAACAGATGGGTGCTAAGATTATAAGAACCCCTAGCTATGAACATAAAGTAGATGAGTTTATAGAGGCTTATGGGAAACATAAACCAAAAATAGTCTATATCTGTACGCCAAATAATCCAACAGGTGATGCGACTTCAAAAGAGGATGTTTTAAAGATTATTGATGCTGTTGACAAAGATACTATGGTAGTAGTAGATGGTGCATATATGGAGTATGCATCTGCTAAAGATAAAAAATACCATATAGAACCAAATGATATTATGGGTTTTGATAATGTTATCTATCTTGGAACTTTTTCTAAAGCTTATGGTTTGGGTGGAATGAGGGTTGGTTATGGGATAGGTAATACTCCTATAATAAAAGAGTTATATAAGATGCGACCACCATTTAATATCTCAACACTCTCTCTAGTGGCATCTATAGAGGCGTGTAAAGATGAAGAGTTTGTAGAGGAGTCTATAGCTCTTCATAAAGAGCAGATAGTAAGATATGAGGAGTTTGCAACAGAGAATGGTTTTGAATATATCGAGAGTTATACCAATTTTATTACCTATATTTTTCCTGATAGTATGAACTCTACAGAGCTTTCAGATAGACTATTTAAAGAGGGGGTAATTATTCGTAATCTAGCCTCATATGGGATGAATGCTGTTCGTATTACCATTGGAACTGCTTCACAGAATGATAAATTTTTTGAGATGTTTAAAGGAGCTGTTACTTGAGTAAATTTGGAGATTTAAAAACAAAAAGTATAGAGGAGCTAGAAGCCATAGCAGAACAGATTCGGCAGAGAATACTCGAAGTAGTTAGCAAAAATGGTGGTCATCTTAGCTCAACTCTAGGAGCTACTGATATTATCGTAGCGATGCATGCTGTTTTTGATGCAGAAAAGAACCCTTTTATTTTTGATGTCTCTCATCAATCTTATGCACATAAATTACTTACAGGAAGATGGGATGAGTTTGAGACTCTGCGACAGTTCGGAGGGATTAGTGGATTTACCAAACCAAAAGAGTCCAAAAGTGATTATTATATGGCAGGACATAGCTCTACTTCTATCTCTTTGGTAACAGGTGCAGCAAAAGCAATTGCTCTAAAAGGTGAACAGGATGAGCGAGTTCCTATTGCCGTAATTGGTGATGGGAGTATGAGTGCAGGAATGGTCTATGAGGCGATGAATGAGCTAGGAGATAGAAAATATCCTGCTATAATTATCCTCAATGACAATGAGATGAGTATCGCCTCTCCCATTGGTGCTGTGAGTCGTATCTTATCGCAGACAATGGCTTCTTCGTTTTATCAGAAATTTAAACAGAAGACAAAAGAGATATTAGAGCTTCTACCTGAGAGTGCAACCTATATGGCAAAAAGAGTAGAGGAGTCCTTTCATCTAATTACTCCTGGAATTATATTTGAGGAGTTGGGCTTAGAGTATATTGGACCAATTGATGGTCATAATATAGCCTCACTAATAGAGACTCTAAAAATAGCCAAAGATATGAAACGCCCTGTTATTATCCATGTGCAGACAACCAAAGGAAAAGGGTATGAGGTTGCAGAGGGTGTTGGCAAGGAGCATTGGCATGGTGTTGGAGCATTTGATATAACTACAGGTGATTCTCTAAAAAAATCAGGAGCAAAAGCCTCTACAGCTATATTTGCTGAAACTTTGGTAGAGTTAGCAGATGAGGATGAAAAGATAGTGGGTGTCACAGCAGCAATGCCAAGTGGTACAGGAATGAGTGGAGCTTTAGAGAAGTACCCTCAACGGTTTTGGGATGTAGCAATTGCAGAGCAACACGCTGTTACCTCTATGGGTGCATTGGCGAAAGAGGGATTTAAACCCTTTTGTGTACTATACTCCACCTTTTTACAACGAGGCTACGACCAGATAATCCATGATGTCTGTCTAATGAATCTTGGAGTTGTATTCGCCATAGATAGAGCAGGAATTGTTGGTGAAGATGGAGAGACTCACCAAGGGGTATTTGATATATCATTTCTAAGAGCAATTCCCAATATGACTATCTTTGCACCATCAAGCAATGAGACAATGGTAAAAGCGATGAGATTTGCCAAAGATTTTCCAACTCCATGTGCATTTAGATACCCAAGAGGAGCATTCACTTCACAAGAGCAGAGTAGTTCAAAGTTTGAACTTGGAAAATCACATACAATTCAAGAGGGTTCAGATATACTTTTTATAGGCTATGGAAATGGTGTAGGTAGAGCTATAGAGACGGCTAAACTAATGGATAGTAATCCAACTATATTAGATTTGCGTTTTGTAAAGCCACTTGACCAAGAGAGACTAGCAGAGTTAGCAAAAACTTATAAAAGATGGTTTGTATTTAGTGATAGTGTCAAAATTGGTGGTATTGGTTCTGCTATTTTAGAGTTTTTATGTGAAGCAAATATACGAGATATTGAGTTGACTACATTTGAGTATGAGGATGAGTTTATTACTCATGGGAATACTAAGTTGGTGGAGGAGTCATTGGGACTTTTGCCTGAACAGTTAGCTAAGAGAACAGTAGGAGTAAATTAACTCCTACTTTTATCAATTACGATTTATAGATTTTGAATGTATTCTTGCACAATACATTTTTGTATTCTATTGGAATACACTTGAAAGCTTACTTAAATCCCACAAAATCATTCTTCTAAGAAGATTTCTATTTGAAACACTATTATTATAATAAAAATTATTATATCAAAATAAGCTTATATGCTAAAAGCTCTTATATTTTATGCTAAAATTCTAACAATTTATTTATTTATGAGGGTTAATAATGCCAAAAGAGTACATATTTACTAGCGAATCAGTAACAGAGGGTCATCCTGATAAAATGGCTGACCAAATAAGTGATGCGATATTAGATTATATTATAGAACGAGACCCCACTGCTAGAGTGGCTTGTGAGACCCTAGTAAGCAATGGATTTTGTATTATTACAGGTGAGCTAAAGACCAAGATATACGCACCAATGCAAGATATTGCTAGAGAGGTAATTAGAGAGATTGGATATACCAATTCAGCTTTTGGATTTGATTATCGTAGTGCAGGTATTCTCAATGGTATTGGTGAGCAGAGTATGGATATTAGTCAAGGGGTTGACCAAGAGTCAGGAGAGATAGGTGCTGGTGACCAAGGTATGATGTTTGGGTATGCTTGTAATGAGACACCTGAATGTATGCCGATGGCTATCTCTTTGGCTCATAAGATTACAGCCAAACTAGCAGAGGTTAGGAAAAATGGAACTATCCCATATCTAAGACCTGATGGAAAAGCTCAAGTGAGTGTTCGTTATATTGATAATAAACCAGTAGGTATTGATACAGTTGTTGTCTCCTCACAACATGGTGAAAATATCTCTCAGAAGATTTTGAGAGAGGCTATTATCACCGAAGTTATAGAAGAGGTGATACCCAAAGAGTTTCTAAATAATGAGATAACTTATCATATTAATCCAACAGGACGATTTGTAATTGGTGGGCCACAAGGTGATGCAGGGCTTACTGGTAGAAAAATTGTGGTTGATAGTTATGGTGGTTATGCTCCTCACGGTGGTGGAGCATTTTCAGGTAAAGACCCTACTAAAGTAGATAGGTCTGCTTCATATATGGCTAGATATATAGCAAAAAATTTAGTAGTAGCAAAAGTATGCACCAAAGTAACTATTCAACTATCCTATGCAATGGGAATCTCTACTCCAACTTCTATTATGATTGATACTCATGGAACAGCCAATATTGAGGAGTCAAAGATAGAAAAATGTATAACTGAACTATTTGATTTGTCTCCAGCAGGAATAATTAGAGAACTTGACCTTTTGAAACCTATATATAGAAAAACAGCATCTTATGGTCATTTTGGTCGTGAGAATATAGGATTTTCTTGGGAAGAGACAAATAGAGTAGAAGATATAAAAAAATATTTATTTTGATTGTAAAAATAGTTATTGTATTAATGGGTAACAAAGTGTATCAATGAGGAACGAAATAGTTGAGTTGTGGTGATTAATCGTTCTTTATTAAAGAATTTTTTAAATTACTTTTGCTATAGTTTGAGAACTTAAAAATTAAGGAGCAAATATGGCAGTAAGAATTACTGATATATGTATTAACTGTGCAGCATGTATAGACGAGTGTCCTACAGAAGCAATCGTAGATGAGGATGAGAATCCAACAGGTGAGGAGACTTACTATGTATACAATAATAAGTGTGTTGAGTGTGTTGACCATTTTGATGAACCAGCATGTGCAGAGGCTTGTCCAACCGAGGGTTGTATTGTATGGGATGATGTTCTAGAAGGTATGCCTTCATCACCAGATAGAGGTGAAAAAGGCGAACCTTGTGTTGAGGATTAATCCTTTTCATTTCTAAATATTTAAAGGGTAGAGATATTACTCTGCCCCTACATTTGTAAAACACTCACTAAAAAAGCTTTTTTTCATAAAAATTTTGATAATATTCCATCCTAAAATAGGATTAATAATATTTTAATATTAAACCGATACTTAATGGAGAAATATAGATGGAACAGACATTATCAATCATCAAACCAGATGCAGTAGCAAAAAATGTAGTAGGACAGATTCTCACAAGATTTGAATCAGCAGGACTTAGAATTGCAGCAACAAAAAAAATTCAACTAAGCCAAGCAGATGCAGAGGCTTTCTATGCAATTCATGCAGAGCGACCTTTTTTTAAAGACCTTGTAGAGTTTATGATTTCAGGTCCAGTTGTTGTAACTGTGCTTGAGGGTGAAAATGCAATGGCAAAAAACAGAGAGCTTATGGGTGCTACTAACCCAAAAGAGGCAGAGGCTGGTACAATTAGAGCTGATTTTGCAGAGAGTATTGATGCTAATGCTGTTCATGGTTCTGACTCTGTAGAGAATGCAGAAATCGAAATCAACTTCTTCTTTGCACAGAGAGAGATTGTTTAAATCTCTATTTTATGAAAATAGTTTTTGATAAGATAGGTCAAAGTCCTAAACCTTTTGAGCTAAAGATAGATTCTGTCTCTCTAAAAGGTACTTTGACCAAAAGAGGTTATCATCGAATTAAACTCAAAGGAGAGCTTAAAGGTTCTACTCAACTAAGTTGTGATAGATGTGGAGAGATATATAATTATGATATGAATAGCCCCTTAGCTTTGACTCTGAGTGATGAAGTAATAGAGACTGAAGATGATTTAGATATAATCGAATTTTTAGATGGCATAATTGACCTTGAATTTATTATTCAAAGTGAGATAGCATCTATTCAAAACTCATATCATAATTGTGAAAAATGTGAAAATGATAATGAAGAGTTCGAGATAGAATTTTAAAATAAAAATACAAAAGGATATAAAATGGCAGTACCAAAGAGACGACATAGTAAGACAAGAGCAGCAAAAAGAAGAACACACTACAAATTAACACTACCAAGACCTGTAAAAGATGAAGATGGTACATGGAGAATGCCTCACCACATGAACACAACAACTGGTGAATATAACGGCAGAGAAGTACTGTCAAAATAGAGCAATGATAAGAATTGCAATAGACGCAATGGGTGGGGACTTTGGTCCTGAACCTATTATAGAGGGTGTTATCCAAGCACTTGATGAGAAAGATTTTTTGCCTATACTTGTAGGTGATAGAGAACAGATACTGCAACATCTTCCACAATACTACCTAGAGCAAGTTGAGATTGTAGAGTCATCAGATGTTATTGCAATGAGTGATAAAGCTACACAAGCTCTAAAACGAAAAGACTCATCTATATTTAAAGCTGTTGAGTTAGTTCGTAACAAAGAGGCAGATGCTGTAGTTTCAGCTGGACACAGTGGGGCTACTATGACTTTGGCAACGCTTCGTATGGGTAGACTTCCACATATCTCTAAACCAGCATTGGCAACTATTATGCCAAGTATATCAAAGATTTCAAATACACTACTTTTGGATGTTGGTGCTGTAACTGATTGCACTCCTAAAAACCTATATGAGTTTGCTATTATGGGTGAGGTTTATGCACAAAAACTCTTGAAAATAAGAACTCCATCTATTGGACTTCTTGCCAATGGAGAAGAGGATAGCAAAGGTAATGCCCTAACTAAAGAGGCATTTAAGCTTATGAAATCTATTTCTGGATTCAAAGGTAATGTTGAGGGGTCAGATATATTTAATAGCACTGTTGATGTGGTAGTTTGTGATGGATATACAGGCAATATTACTCTAAAAGCAAGTGAGGGAGTAGCAGCTACTATTCTTGATTTGATGAAAATACAGATTAGAAAATCTATCCCTGCAAAAATTGGTGCATTGTTAATGAAGAAAAAAGTGTTTACTCAACTGAAAAAAAAGATGGATTACGCAGAATATGGTGGTGCTCCTTTACTTGGAGTGAATGGTTGTGCTATTATATCACACGGAAAAAGTAACGCCAAAGCAATTAAAAATGCTATCTTCCAAGCGATAGCCTATAAAGACTCTGGTGTCAACTCTGCAATTGAGAAGTTACTAACTAAAAATAACGCATAAGGTAAAAAATGTACGCAAAATTTCACTCCATAGGAGCTTATGCTCCTTCTAAGATACTGAGTAATAAAGATTTAGAGAAGATGGTGGATACTAGTGATGAGTGGATTTTGAAGCGAACAGGTATCAGTGAGAGGCGAATTGCATCAGATGATGAAGTCACTAGTGATATGGCAACTATTGCTTCAAAAACTGCTATAGAGAGAGCTGGTTTAGAGAACTCTGATATAGATTTGGTTCTCTGTGCAACTGTTACACCTGATTACTTTAATATGCCCTCTACTGCCTGTATTATCTCTGATAAGCTTGGTATTAAAAATGTTCAAGCTTTTGATATAAGTGCAGCGTGTAGTGGTTTTGTCTATGCTCTATCTGTGGCTAAAGCATTTATAGAGTCTGGTATGAAAAAACATGTGCTAATTATAGGTGCAGAGAAGTTTAGCTCTATTGTGGATTATACCGATAGAAGTACTTGTATTCTCTTTGGTGATGGTGCAGGGGCTTCTGTTATCTCGGCAACAGAGGATAAGAGTGAAGCTATGATTGATGTTCATGCCTCTGCTGATGGCTCTTATGCTGATTTTCTTGTTACACCTGCCCCAGGGACTGTTAATCCTGTTTCTCAAAAAGTAATAGATGAGGGGCTACATTTTGTGCAGATGAGGGGTAATGAGACTTTTAAATTGGCTGTTAAAACTCTAACAAAAGATGTCAAAAATATTCTTGCTAAAAATAATATAGACTCGAAAGATGTTCCACATTTTATTCCACATCAAGCTAACTATAGAATTATCAAAGCTGTTGGGGATGCTTTGAAGATGAGTGAAGAGCAGGTTGTTTTGACGGTTGGTAAATATGGAAATACATCTGCTGCCTCTATTCCTATGGCAATCAATGACATATATGAATCAGGTCGGCTTAAAAAAGGTGAACTAATGTTATTAGATACCTTTGGTGGTGGACTTACTTGGGCTAGTGCATTGCTTCCATTTGCAGGAGAGACAAAGTAGTCTTTTTCTTTTTAAAAAGATATCCCCTTTAAAGAGTATCGTGACTTCACCTCATTTAGCTCTTTATCCTGTAACTCTTTTATAGCCTTTATAGTATGTTCTATCCAACTATCCAAATTTTTCTCTTCATCCAAGGAGAAATTAGATAGAACAAAATCTACTACTTGACCTCTGCGTTCAGGTTTGCCAACCCCCATTCTTACACGGATATACTCTTTCCCAATTGTGGAATCAATTGAACGCAGACCATTGTGACCACCATGTCCTCCACCTTTTTTAAAACGCAGTGCAGAGAAAGGTAAATCTAT
>FPHE01000072.1_pt1 | contig 38940 bp, 38 predicted proteins | sample 1057201 | NCBI WGS metagenome assembly FPHE01 (sample SAMEA4473311, study PRJEB15554) | hydrothermal vent metagenome | biome: marine basaltic hydrothermal vent biome; feature: marine hydrothermal vent; material: water | place: Pacific Ocean | collected 2011-06-14/2011-07-23 | depth 1155 m
GACTAATTCCAAGCTTTGAGATTTGCTCTCGCAACTCCTTTTGCAGAGGTGTAGCCAAAAATATAGCTTGATAGAAACTCGTTATCATAGGATTAGAGTGTTGAGTATCTATAAACTCAAGAAGTGTTGATTTTAAACTCTTTGGCTTATCCAAAACCTTATTAATTTTAGAAGAGATAAATGAAGTACCAAGATAATCTAAAAAACTTATTCTCTTACTAGGGAAAAGTTTAACTCTAACTACTTTATTGAAAAGATTACTCTCTCTGTTAGTTATTGTAAAAAAATCTAAATTTAGCTCTCTACTATGTACTCGAAGTACGGTATAAGTTTTACCTTTTTTAGTTTTTTTGTACTGTTGCAAGACTTCAATATAAGTAAAATAAAACTCTTTTGAGACAAAATTCTGATACTCATTATAGAGAAAAATAAAACGAATAGAGACAATTATAGCCAAAATGACCATGCTCAACCAAAACTCTTTGAGTGTCAAAAATAGTTTTGGTTTTTCTAACATCTAAGTAATATTTGTAGGCATAGAGATACCATTTATATTAGCCTGAGTACGGGTATCAATATTTTCATCATAATCTTCAATTTCAACTGGATACTCACCATCTCTAGGAGCATCCACAAAACGGGTAAATCTTTTCTGAAATATCAACTTAACAGTTCCAGTTGGTCCATTTCTCTGCTTTCCAATAATCAGCTCAGTATCCTCTTCTAGCTTTTTTTCAAACTTATTCTCATACTCTCTCCCCTCTGCCTTTGCTTTCATCTCTTTCTCTTTTTCAGCCGCCTCACGGTAGACATCATCACGGTAGACGAACATTACTATATCTGCATCTTGTTCGATGGAGTTGTGGACTATAATATCATTTGCTACAAAGTTATGAACTGTATCGACAGTTAAATCATATGTTTTTACTTTTTCAAGTTTTTCTATGAATACTATCTCATCCCAGTATATATCAGAATTAGCAAGATTTTTTATATTTTTATCATCTAAAAATTCTGATATTTTCTTCATCCTATCTTTTGATACACCACTTTTAAAAAGAGTACTTCCACAATATGACATATCAAGCTTTTTACAAAATAGTCTCCATGAGATATTATGTTTCTCTTTTGCATCCTTTATATATGATTGCCAAACTATCTTATCAATACAACCATTATTGAGATTGATTTTAATATCAGATAAACTACGAAGATACTCCTCTGATTTTTCTCCCCTCTTACCAAAACTTCCTATATTTTTCAAAAAATTATCTAAATCTTTTTTTCCTTGAACAATAACATGATAACTTGGTCTATACTCTTTTTTTCCTTTTATCTGTTTTACCATTCTAAGTGTAGAAATAATACCAACTCTTAACAAAAGAGATTGAACTTGACTTGCCAAATCATAACTTGTTGTTGCATAATAAATAGTTACTTTATCTCTTCTATTTTTCTGTTTTTGTATGGTAATTGAACCATCAGTTGCCCAAAGATGTTTAAGAAAGAGTCTAATTGCTCTATTGCTACACTCAAAAACACTCTCTGGAATTTTTTTATCATAAGAGTCAAATGATATGGAGAAGTTAAATATATATGCCACCAATTTTCTTGTGCTACAATTCGTCCTTCTATTCCAAAAAGCTCATTGGCTGTCTTTTTTACAATTTTAATATTCTGCATATCCTCACTCGTATAGTGATATGGTTGCCTTTCTAAAATAGAACCATCCCCTAAAAGATGTGCTAAAAGAATCAATTCATTATCACAAAGAGCATCTTTATTAGTCTCTATATTTATATTATCAGGAGTTGCAACCTTGTCTCCAATTTTCAAATTATCAAGTCTAACCCACCCATCTACTCGATAAAACTTATGATTTGCTGTTGCCTTAATGGTTTTACCTGACTTTGTAGTCAATTTATAGACTGTTTTCTCTCCTGAAAAAAAGGCATTGGTTATCTCAAAATTTTGAACTTTTAAATCACTACTCATAGATTTTGTTTTTATAGGAAGTAGACTCTTGTTATTAGCTAATTCATCTATTCTATATCTTTTTCCACTCTCTGCATCTACAATAATAGAATCACCTGATAAACAACCACTCTCTCTTAAATCACTAAGCATAGGTCTCTTATTATCTCTACTTTCAACCCCACGATTTAGCTGTGAGAGAGCAACTATAGGAATCTGTAACTCCCTCGCTAGTTGCTTTAACCCCCTAGAAATCTCTGAAATTACCTGCTGTCTCCCCTCTTTGTTGTCACCACTCATCAACTGTAGATAGTCAATAATTGCCATAGAAATTTCAGGGTGTTGAGCTTTTAGTTTCCTAAGCTTACTCCGTACATGATGAATGGTTGCATATCCACCATCATCTACAAAAAGTTTTCGTCTAGCCATTCCATCTGTAGCTCTACTAAGCCTACTCCACTCCTCATCATCAAGGTCACCAACTCTTAACTTTTGAAGAGGGATAGAGGTCTCAGTAGAGAGAAGCCGAAGCATTAACTGTTCTGCAGGCATCTCTAAAGAGAAAAAGGCTATACCCTCACCTCTCTCTATTGCCTTATAAGTGATATTAAGAACCAACGAAGTATTATGTGTCACAGTCATATCTTCAAGTAAAAAGAGCTTATTACCATCAATTTCAAATCCATAATAGTCATCTATTTTATCATATTCAACTTTTATTGAAGAGAATTCATCTTCTAAATCAAAATTATATTTAGTAGCATTATTAAGATTTAATTTGGTAAAATCTAATTTAGCTTTATAACCTTTATAATTGCTTTTAAATTTATTTGATTTTTCTATATAATCTGAAACCTCTATATTTAATATATCTCCATGTTTATGCTTCCCACCATTACGAGAACGCTTAAGCGACAATATATGAGATTTGTTTACACGATAATCTATCCCCTTATTTTGCCGAATCCAATACATCTCTTCACGCCCATGAGTAATAGAAAGCACATTTCTAGGCGTTGAGTCATCTCCCATAAGCTGTTCTCCAACCTCAATATCTTCTACATTTTTAAGCTCTCCAGAGTACATTAATACTTTTGTACCTTTTCCTAGGCATTTTCCCATCGCTGGGCGCGCCGCAATAATTACCAAATCTCCTTTACCAAAACCACTAGTTCTATCATTTAAATTTCTAAAACCTGTATCGACACCTAGTAGCTTAGAGTTTCCCAAAGCCTTAAGCCTATTCATCTCTTCAAGCATTGCTAGAGTAATCTCTTTGGACTCTCTAAAATCCTCACTAGTAGAGTTTTGTGTAATCTCATATAACTTTTTTTCTACAAGATTCATCACCTCATCAACAGGCAAATCATCCTCTATAGTTACCTTTTTAATAGTTGTCGCCAAAGTAGCCAATGCTCTTTTGGATGAGCGAGACTTTATCTCATCTAAATAGGCATCTGTATTGGAGATAGGGTTTGATGCCATTACATCAAGCAGTGCAACCTCATCATAGTTTTTAGTGCTATTTAATTTTGATTTTAGAAACTCTTCATCTATAGGTTTATCCTCTCTTAAAAGCTCCTCCATAGCTGTAAAAAGATGTTGATGAAATGGTAAATAAAAGTCATGTGGCTGTAGTTGTGAAGCTATCTCTTCAAATATTTGTGGGTCAAAGATAATAGCAGATAGAACGGCTCTCTCTATATTAAGATTATACATATTTTCATTCACAAGCTATCCTCTATTTTTTTATTTTGTTGAATTATTAACAGCAAACGCTTCAACTTCACTCACAAATCTATCAACTAACTCACTCTCAGGAAGCTTTGCCACTACCTCACCTTGTACCATTACAAGCCCACTTCCCTTACCAAAAGCTATAGCTACATCAGCATGTTTTGCCTCTCCAATAGCATTGACTACGCACCCCATAACTGATACATCCATAGAGGTTTTAATATGAGCCGTTCTCTTCTCAACCTCTGCTACAGCACTTACCAAATCAGCCTCTATCCGTCCACAAGTTGGACATGAGATAATATTTAGACCCTCTTTTACTCTACCACTATCTTTTAGTATCGCTTTGGCTACTCTTATCTCCTCTTCTAGTTCACCAGTAATTGAGACTCTCATGGTATCACCAATTCCATCAAGTAGCAGTGTTCCTAAACCAATAGCCGATTTAACAGTCGCATGAAAAATTGTACCTGCTTCTGTAACTCCTAGATGAAATGGATAATTGTTCTTTGGTCGTAGCATACGATAGGCATTAACTGTTCGCTCTACATCAGAGGCTTTTAGAGAGATTTTTATATCTGTAAAACCTAAATCTTCTAAAAATTTAATATTATACTCTGCACTTGCTACCATCCCCTCTGCTGTTGCTCCATATTTTTGGTCAAACTCCTTTTCTAGTGAGCCAGAGTTTACACCAATACGAATAGGCAAAGAACGCTCTTTACAAGCTTTTACTATCTCTTTGATTCGCCCTTTTTCTCCAATATTACCAGGGTTTACACGAATACAGTCAACCCACTTAGCAGATTCAAGAGCCAATTTATAGTTAAAATGAATATCAGCTACCAAAGGTATAGAGATTCTCTTCTTAATCTCTTTTAGTGCTACAGCTGATTGCATATTGGGTACTGCTACTCTTGCAATATCACACCCTGCAAGGTGTAATCTTTTTATCTGCTCTACTGTAGCTTCTATATCGGATGTTTTACTGTAGGTCATTGACTGTACGGAGATTGGGGCATCTCCACCTATAGCAACATCTCCTACAAATATCTTTTTGGTTGGGTATCGTTTTTTCATTTTTCTCCTTTTAACTCGTACTTATGCAAAGTCGGGATGAGGACAACCCGACCTACATTTATGAAAACTCCACAGGGTCATTATCAATTTCTATTAATGGAGAGTTTATAGCATGAAGTGCCTTAAGTAATGGTATTCTTTTTTTACAACGAAGCAGAATATGATACCGATATTTATTGGCAATTCTCTCTATAGGAGCTTTGCCATGTCCTACTATCTCAATATCTGTAAACTCTTTTAATTTTGTAACTGTATCTAGTGTGATTTTACTAGCTTTTTCATCTTTGACATTTGAAATTAAAATCCTAGCCAAAGAGACAAAAGGAGGATAAAAATCTCTTACAAACTCCATTTCATTTTTTAAAAATGCCTCATAATCATTGAGATAGAGCTTAAAAAAATCAGCATTTGATGACTGTATCAAAACGGTAGCACTTTTAGCTCTTCCAGAACGACCTGCAATCTGAATCAAGAGACTCATCGCCTTTTCTCTAGCTCTATAGTCACTCAAACCCAAGATATAATCTAATCCTAAAATAATACTAAGTGTAATATTGGCATAATCATGACCTTTACTAAGCATCTGTGTACCAAGCAAGAGGTGGCTCTGTTTGGATTCAAACCGTTTCAGAGCTTTTTTTAACTTACCTGCTGTAGTAATACTATCTCTATCAAACTGTTCTATTACAATATCTTTGATAGAGCTATTTATCATCTCCTTTGCTTCAACTGTTCCCATCCGTTTGCTTGTTAATGGAGTATCTACACAATCAACACAAAACTCTCTAATCGCTTCCGTATAATTACAGTAGTGACACTTTAGATGTCGTGCATATCTATGCAGAGCCATACCCACAGAGCAGTAGGGACAAAAGTGAGTTTTACCACACTTTTTACAATAGAGATATTTAAAATTACCACGAGTTGGTACAAATAGAAGTGACTGCTCCCCTGCTCTAAAATTCTCTTCTATCTTTTTTATCATACCATTAGTCAGAGTTGAACCATTGACAAAATAGTAGTTTTTTTGCGTAACTATAAAAGGTTTTTTGAGTCTAACTACAGGATATTTATGATAAGAACCAAGAGATGGAGTAGCACTTGCCAAAATGACCTTGGCTTCTAATTTATTACCCATATAGATAGCCATATCTCTAGCGTGATAGCGAGGTTTCATCATAGATTTATAGCTATCATCATGCTCCTCATCTACAATAATAAGCCCTATATTCTCTAATGGAGTAAAGAGAGCCGACCTAGCCCCTGCTACTATATCAACCTCTCCTGCATAGATTGATTCTAATATTTTATCTTTTTGCTTTTTGGTTAGCTTGGAGTGCCACATCACCACTCGTTTGCCAAAATATTTTTCTAATCTATTTTGCATCTGTGGGGTTAGTGATATTTCAGGCATGAGAAATATGCACTGTTTTTTCTCTTCTATAGTTTTTATCATTAATGAGATAAAGATTTCTGTTTTTCCTGAACCTGTTACGCCAAACAATAATGCTTTATCTTTTTTTAATAATCTCTTATATGCTCGTTGTTGTTCTGTCGATAATGTAGGTCGGGTTGCCCTCATCCCGACATTTGAAATTTCAACATTCTTAATATCTAAATTTTTATTGTCGGGATAGGGGCAACCCGACCTACACGGGATAAATAGAGCAATTGCTTCACCCAAAGAGCTAAAATAATATTCTGAAATAAATTTTGCTATCTCTATCTGTTTATCGCTATAATATTTTTCTAAAACAGAAGATATTTCAGAAGTCTCAAACTCTTTAGGTTTTTCAACCTCATCAAGTACCATTGCCAACTTGACTTTAGAATGCAGAGGTACTTCTATCAATTGACCTATTTTTATAGGTTTATCATAATGATAAGTAAGAGTTGGTGCTGATGAACGATGGAGGGTTACTTGAAAGTAGTAGATAGAAATCTCCTCAATTAAAAATCAAAGGAGATTATACCATAAAATTAGCGAGTTAACTGCTGACATCCATTAGTAGTATCATCACAAATAAAACGACCATTGGTTACATTAAAATCAACATTTCCACCTAAAGCACGACAGTTAAATCTATAGGTATCTGTACCACCAACTGTAATAAATTGCCAACCACCATTATTACTACTAGATGGTTCTGCATACTCTAATACCATTGGTTGAGAGGTATTATCATCAAAATTACCAAAAACACCTGTATTTGTTCCACCAACAGCAGTAATAGGGGTAAACTTTCCACGCAAAATCCGTTTCTGTCTCTCCATTGCCAAAGCATTTCTAACAGATGCTACAGTGGTTTTTGCTTTTACAATAATTGCATCATCTCTTGTCGTTGATAATCTTGGTACTGCTACTGCTGCTAAAATCCCAATGATTACTATTACAAATACTAACTCTATCATTGTAAATGCTGATTTTCTATTTTTCATGTTTTTTATCCTAATATTAAAATTTTATTCTATTTCCACCAATTAGTTTTGTACCTAAAAGATTTTGTAAACTATCAACACTTTGTAATATTTTACAAATATCACCTATTGGATTATCAATAGTAGAGATAGTTAAATTTCCATCTCTATTCATAATTGAAAAAGAGATACAAGGTTCAAAATTCAATTCATTATCTAAAGTATAATAGGTAAAAACCCCACTCTGTGTAATATTATTCCAAGGTACTGTATAGTTAATATCCTCTATATTTGTCATATCATTTAAATTAGCACTATATCTATCAAATGAAGTATAGTAACTACTTACATCATTTATCATTGTTCCAATATTATTTAATGCTATAGTAACTTTAGCATCATCGTATGTAGCAGATAATCTAGGTATAGCTACTATAGATAAAATTCCTATTATCACAATGACAATAATCATTTCAATAATAGTAAATGCTTTTTTTGACCTCATCATCACTACTTTTTATATTTTATATTTTTAAACTCAACAATTCAATTTAAAAATATAAAATATACTCCTAAATATAGGAGTATAAAAAATCTGTTTTAGAAACTTATTCTTGAACCACCATTTAATTTTGTTCCATTAAGGTCCACAAAAGTAGTTGAAGCTTGAATACCTTTACAAATATCACCTGATGGACCAGATACTGGTGCTACTGTTAAGTTACCTTCTGAATTATTTGCAGTATATGTAATACAATCTTCTAAGTTACCAGCATTATCAGGTGTACAGAAATAAAAAACATCATTAGCAGTTCCATCTAAAGCTGTAGATTTTGTAGAACATCCAGCATCATCATATAACTCTACATTTGTTACTGTTGTTATATCAGATGCACTAAATTCACCTCTTGCTGTGTAGTGATTACTCATCTCTCTAATTACCATTGCAACCTCTGAAAGCCCTGTAGCAATTTTAGCATCATCTCTAGTAGCCGCAAGTCTAGGAATAGCCACTGCTGCCAAAATACCAATAATTACGATTACAAAGATTAATTCAATCATTGTAAAACCTTTTCTCATCTGAGGACTGTTAGTTGTTGTTGTGTTTGTCATAAAATACTCCTTAAATTTTTTAGTTACAATCTGTTTTTTATGAAACATTCAAATTATAGAGTAAAATTGTTTATAAAATTCTTAAACTATTAAAATATTTTAAGAAAAATTTAATAGTATGTTTATGTATGTTTTTTTATGTTGAAATTTCTACAAGAAGCTCCTCTGTCTGCTTCCGATTATCGTAGTTCTCTTTTAGGGATTGTAGATATGCATTAAGAAATTTTGGAATATCATTATTTCTATCATTATCAATTTTACTATCTGATAACTTTTTTGTGACATAGAGAGCAAAATCACTATCTAACTCCACCTCAAATCGCCTTCCATTGATAATAAAAGTAATTTTTTTCATAAGAACTCCAATTCTATTGTGTTATTATTATAGCAATAAATTTGTGAATGTTAGGAGACAGTATTGTTTTATGCAAAATTATTTCAGGATGAGGGCAACCCGACCTACAATATGATATAATACAACAAAAAAAATTATAGGGAACAAAATGTCCAAAGACCTAACCTCCCCAGACCTATACTTCAACCGTGAGCTTTCATGGTTGAAATTCAATACCAGAGTATTAGCTCAAGCAAAAGATAGCTCCTTGCCTCCACTTGAGCGAATGAAATTTATTGCTATCTATGGAACAAACCTTGATGAGTTCTATATGATTCGAGTAGCAGGACTCAAAGCCCTATTTAAGGCTCGTATCCAAGAGACAGCTATAGACAAGCTAACACCAACAGAACAACTTGAAGCGATTCATAAAACTCTACATAGAGAGCAGAGAACACTAGAGTCTTCGTATAAAGATATTATGAAAGAGCTAAAAAATCATAATGTCACAATTAAGGGATATTCTAAACTTTCAGATAAACAAAAAGAGATAATCAAAGAGCAGTTTTTTGAACAGATATACCCTGTAATTATGCCCATAGCCATTGATGCCACACACCCTTTTCCTCATCTAAACAACCTTAGCTTTGCTTTGGCTCTTAAGTTTGAAGATAAAAAAGGAAATATCAAACATGGGCTTATACGACTACCAAGAATCCTACCTAGATTTTTAGAGGTTGGTTTCTGTTTTGTTCCTATTGAGTCTGTAGTTGACCATTTTAGTACAGAGCTTTTTCATGGTTTCAAAAAAATAGCCTCTAGCCCTTTTAGAGTCACTAGAAATGCTGACATAGAGATAGAAGAGGAGGAGGCTGATGATTTTATGGAGATGCTAGAGGAGGGAATCCGTTCGAGAAATAGAGGAACTCTAGTGAGATTAGAGCTTATGGAGGGAGCAGATGAAGAGCTTGTGGAGTTTTTGACAAGCCATCTAAAACTTGACTCTCTTGATATATACTACTACAAAATACCTCTAAATCTTGGCACACTTTGGCATATCGTGGGGAAAGAGGCATTAGCACACCTAACACTCCCAACTTATACACCCAAAACGCTACCACCATTTGATGATAACTCTGATATATTTGAAGCCATAGAGAAACAAGATGTCTTGCTCTATCATCCATATGAGAGCTTTGACCCTATTGTAAATTTTATAGAAGAGGCATCCAAAGACCCCAATACCCTCTCTATGCGTATGACTCTATATCGTGTAGGTAAAAACTCCCCCATTGTCAAAGCACTTATTAGAGCTTCAGAAGATGGAAAACAGGTAACTGTCTTAGTTGAACTAAAAGCAAGATTTGATGAGGAGAATAATCTACATTGGGCAAAAGCATTAGAGGATGCAGGAGCTCATGTTATCTATGGAATTACAGGTCTAAAAGTTCATGCAAAAATAGCACAAATAACCAAAAGAAAAGGCTCTAAATTACAGAGCTATCTTCATCTAGGAACAGGAAACTACAACCCAACTACAGCACGAATCTATACAGATATGAGCTACTTTACTACCAAAAAAGATTTTAACACTGATGCTACCAAATTTTTTCACTATATAACAGGTTTTTCAGACCAGACTTCACTAAAGAGGCTTATTATAGCACCTACAAATATAAAACCTAAACTCCTATCTTTAATAGAGGAGGAGGCATCACACAAAGAGAAAGGGCTAATAATCCTAAAAGCTAACTCACTAGTTGACCCTGATATAATACAAGCACTCTATAGGGCATCTATAAAAGGGTGTAAAATTGAGCTTATAATTCGTGGTATATGCACACTTAAACCAGGAATTTCAGGTATAAGTGATAATATTTCTGTCTCCTCAATAATAGGAAAATATCTTGAACATCCAAGAGTATACTACTTTAAGCATGATAAAAATGAGTGCTATATCTCCTCTGCCGATTTGATGCCAAGAAATCTTATTCGTCGTATAGAGATTATGACTCCGATTATAGAGCCAAAGCTACAACAGAAAATAAGGGAGATACTATCTCTACAACTACAAGACTCCAAACTAAGATGGAAATTAAAAAATTCAGGTGAGTATAAACAGGTAAAACAGGAGGGTAAAATGGTAAACAATCATGATATTTTAGAAGAGTTTGTAACTAAGATTTATGAGAAAGCACAAAAAGACTCTTCAGAGTATATAAGCAAAAAAATAATAAAAGGAAAACAATGACAATAAAATACAAAAACTGGACACCAACTCTAAAAAAAGGAGCATGGATAGCAGAAGGAGCAACTGTAATTGGACGAACAGAGATTGGAGAGGACTCCTCTATATGGTTTGGTTCGGTTATAAGAGGTGATGTTCACTATATCAAAATAGGGGATAGAACTAGCATCCAAGACCTATCTATGGTACATATAACCCACCACAAAAAAGATGATATGAGTGATGGAAATCCAACTATTATAGGCAATGATGTCACTGTAGGACATAGAGTTATGCTTCATGGCTGTACTATAGAGGATGCCTGTCTAATTGGAATGAGTGCTACAATTCTTGATGGTGCTGTTATTGGTAAAGAATCTATTGTAGGAGCAGGTGCATTGGTTACCAAAAACAAAGTTTTTCCTCCAAGAAGCCTTATTATAGGAAGCCCTGCAAAAGTGATAAGAGAACTCACAGATGCTGAAGTAGAAGAGCTTTACGCCTCTGCAAAACGATATGTGGAGTTTAAAAACCATTATTTATAACTATCTTTAATTTTTTATGGTAAAATAAAATAAAACAAAGGATTTTACCATGAGATATATAAAGATAATTCCATTAATTGCCTCTCTTTTTGCACTTAATGGATGTATCCAAAAGGTTGAAGAGCCTAAAAAACAGATTGTGACTATTCAAGAAGAGATACAAACAGCCCGTACATATCCTATAGATGCACCCATTAGAGTATCTCCTCAACCACCAACTCAACTACCAACTCAACTACCAACTCAACTACCAACTCAACTACCAACTCAACCATCAACTCCTCTACCTGCATATACTCCACCATTTACAGGGACTATATATAGTCAATATCTAGGTGGTTCCTACTCCAATAGCTACAAACTAAAACAGTTTATCAATAAAATGGTAAACAAACATCACTTTGATAGGAACTATCTACAAGGTGTATTTTCAAGTGTAAACCGTGATGTCAAAGCCCTTACAAAATATCATGTTATAGGCAAGAGGTCTAAACCATCAGCAAAACGGACTACCCCTGGGGAGTGGGATAGATACCGTAAAGACTTCTTTCCAGATAGAATAGGGAAAGGTGTTAAGTTTTGGAAAGAGAACAAGTATTGGCTAGATAAAGCTTATAGAGAGTATGGTGTAGCACCTGAGTATATTATAGCGATTATAGGCGTTGAGACAAACTTTGGTAGCTATACAGGAGACCACAAAGTTTTGGATGCTCTAACCTCTCTATCCTTGGAATATAGAAAACGGTCAGATTTTTTTACTACTCAACTAGAGAATCTTCTACTTCTAGCAAGAGAGCAGAGACTTGACCCAAGAGCTATACGAGGCTCTTATGGTGGTGCATTTGGTCTAGCACAGTTTATGCCTGACTCATTTAGACAATATACTGTTGACCATGATGGTAGTGGACAGATAAATCTATTTACCAAAGCAGATGCTATTGGGTCTGTTGCCAATTTCTTTAAAGAAAAAGGTAAATGGAACCCACACATACCTGTAGCTATGAGAGTAAAGTACAATGGAACTAGATTTTTTGGAGCAAAGACAGGTTACAAAACAAGCTATTCACAAGCTAAAATGCGTGCTTTAGGAATGACACCCACTAGTAACTTCTATGGCTATAAAGGTCCTGTAATGCTTATAAAACTCAATCGATATACAAGGGATGAGATGTGGTGGGGAACACCAAATCTATATGCGATTGCTAGATATAATCCAAGAGAGCATTATATAATGGCGGTTCATCAGTTGGCACAAGCTATTCGGATGAATTACTATCGACGACGGTAATTTTTTGGTCGGTTAAAACCGACCCTACGCATTTTCTAAAACTCTCTCTAGGGTATATTTTAGGTCTTCATCTAGCTCCAAAGACTTTAACATCCATCTAATGTATCCTGCATCACTTCTTGCAATATCCTCTATCTGTTCACCTTTATATTTACCAAATTTAAATGTTTTCATAAATACAGGAGTATTGGTCAACTCCTCTAGCTTAAGCATAGGATTAACTCCTCTATACTGCTCTTTGACCTTTGCAACCAATTTTGAGAGTAGTAGTTTCATTACAAGTACATCACCAATTGCATCATGTGCTTTTATAATAATTCCATGCTTATTAGCCTCTCTCTGCTCATCTTTATAGAGGTCAAGAGAGTATCTAAAGTATTGAAGACGATGATAGTCAGAATCAGGATAGAGATGCTTAGAACAACGCAAAGTATCTATCAACTTCATTCTATTCTCAAATCCCTCTTTTTTTAACATGCCCAAATCAAATGATATATTGTGTGCAATAAGATAGTTATTTGCACTATTGAGAGCTTGAATATCCCTATAAAATCTAGTTGCAGAGAAAGGAGGTTTCCCCTCTAGTAGTTCAGGAGTTATATTATGTACCTCCATCGCCTCTATTTTAATAGGCACAAAAGAGGAACAAAGCTCATCATAGACCTCAACAGCACCCTTTGCATCCACTATCATAGCACCTATCTGTATAATCCTATCCTCTTCTTGATTACCTGTTGTCTCTGTATCAAACAGAATATATTTAGTCATTTTTTTTCCTATTTTTAAAATTTTTTATATAACTGTAAAATGATTTTAACTCTTCTACAAATCTGCTATCTTTAAAAAAATATCTCTCTTTTATATTTTTAAATATAAGCTTTATCTTAGATTTCATATCCAACATTGCACTCATACTCTTTTTATATATAGTGGTATCTTTTAACCAATCAATACCATTCATCAACTTATTATAAGCCAAAGCAAACCAGTCAAAACTCAACAATTTAGGCTTTGCTACTTTAAATAGCCAAAATGTAAATCCTGCAATTGGTATCTTTACAATATAGAGAGCTGTACCCAAAAGAACTTTACCTTGTACAAAAAAAAGCCCTGCCAAAAGCCCTGCACCCTCAACACCTAAAAGAAGCGTTGTGAAAAATAGTAAAACGATATAACGATTAGAGAGAGTTATAATTTTTTCAAGTCTGATAAGAATACGAAGAGAGGCAATCTTATCATATATAGGTTTTGCTAAGCCCTCCCAAACTATCTCTTCAAATAGTATAAAGAGAAAAACTAAGACAAATTGAATAGCAATCAATAGTCGTTGTACTATTTTTTCCAGAAATCCCATAGATACATTACCTTAAAATCAATTGCAAGATTATAACATAGATAGATTAATTTAGAACCTTTTTTAATAATCTACATTATTTATACATTTTTTTTCTGTATCATATAAAAAATATAAAAGGATTAATGATGAAAAAGATTATACTTACTGTTTTTATTCTTCTTTCTACTACTATGGCTGATTCAGTCCTATTAGTGAAAAAAGGGTGGCAACTTATCGGTTCTAGTACTCCACTAGAAGATATGTCAAAGTTTAAATCAGAAAATGTTGAACAGGTTTGGCACTTTGATGCAAAAGGTCAAAAGTGGCTTGGGTACTCTCCTGATAGTGAGATTCAAGCAAAGATGAGTGAGAATAATATCTCAAAACTTAGCTCTTTGGAAAACTGGCATGGTTTTTGGGTGAAAAGTAAAAAAGAGTGGGGTTTACTGCTAAATAATGCATCATTAACTCAAGCTCCATCTGATGAAAACTCTTCAAATGATATTATTCAATTGAGAAAGGGGTGGAATCTTATCTCTCTACCTGTTGATTCTGTTATATCTGCTGATATATTTGGTGATATGACAGTATGGAAATACAACTCCAACCAAGAGTGGGAGCTTTTTGATAAAGAGCAGTCGCAAGAGGATTTTCCGAGGCTTGGACATATCAAAAACTCTGATGGTATTTGGGTAAAAGCACCTAGAGATACCAATATTTCTGTAATGCAAGAGGCTTCAAAGCTTCATAACTTTGCTACTGCCAAGGAGATGGAAGGTTATGTTAAAGAGATGGCATCTATATATAATCGTCCATATTGTGGGATTGAGCCATTTTATTTGGATATGCCTAGAGATGGGAGGGTTATAACAACAACTAATGAAGTAGCATATGATGAAGTAGAGATAGCACAACCTGAGTCCAGTGAGGCAGATAGAGGGATTAAAAATGCTACAGAAACGAATCTACAAGAGAGTGGAGTCGATGAGGCAGATATAGTTAAACACGATGGAACTAATATTTTCTATATAGTTAAAGAGGATTATCAAAATAACTATATTAATATCACAACATTTAGTAAACTTGTCAAAGGAGATAGTAATGTAGTAGATAAAATCTCATTTGATGATAACAGAGAGATAAAATCACTCTATCTTGCTAACAATAGATTAGTTGTAATATCCCGTATTAAGGGAAACTACAAAAGAGAGATAGATACAGAGAATAATACAGCAACTAAAATTGCATATCCTGATTATGATATTCAACAGATTGGTATTGATATTTTTGATGTTAGTGATATAGATAAGATTAAAACTATATCAAGTTATAAAGTTGATGGTAGTATAGTCACTTCAAGAGTAATAGGTGATAATATGTATATAGTAAGTAGTTTCTATCCTAAAGTGAACATAAAATACCCTAAAGTATATCTCGAATTATCAGAAAACTGTAAAACGCTCTTTGATAATCAAAATAGATATCATGATGAACCATATTACTACCAATATGCAGAGTGTTTAAATATTCAAGAGGATGAAAACGGTAAATATTACCGTGAAGATTATGAAAACCCTATCATAGAGGTTCAAGACCTACTTCCTGAGATAGAGAGTAGTGATAAAAAAAGAGAAGCACTAGTTACTCCATCAAGACTATATGCCCCATCCAAACATGACCAGTCAACCAATATAACTACTATCTCAAATATCTCTATAAGTGATGGTAAATATCAAAAAAGCAACTCATTTATAGGATACAGTTCAGTACAATACGCCTCATCAAAAGCTTTTTATTTAGTATCTAATCAATATCCTATCTATTATGATTTTAATAACTACAAAGAGCGTTCTTCAATTTATAAATTTAATCTTGATAGTGCATTAAGCTATAGAGGTATCGGTTCTGTATATGGTCACACCAATAATCAATTTGGGCTAAGTGAATATAATGATATTTTACGAATAGCAACCACAGAGGGGTTCTCATGGGGAAGCAGTGGAACTAACAATAGTATCTATACTATGAAAGAGCAAAATGGACTTCTGCCAATTCAAGGTGTACTTAGTGGATTGGGTAAAGAGGGTGAGACTATTAAATCGGTTCGATTTATGGGAGATAAGGGTTATATTGTAACATTTAGACAGACAGACCCACTCTATACTATAGATATGAGCAATCCAAAAGCACCCAAAAAAGCAGGTGAGTTGAAAGTTAATGGATACTCTGCATATCTACACCCTGTAGGAGATAATATGCTACTTGGGATTGGTCGAGATGCCGATAGCGAGGGGCGTGTTTTAGGTCTCAAAATAGAGCTTTTTGATATTAGTGATTTTGCAAATCCAACTTCACTAGATGATATTGTCTATGGTGAGGGAACAAGTAGTGAACTAGAGCGTAATCATAAAGCGTTAGCATATAGAGCAAGTGATAATCTTTTTGCATTTCCATATAGAGCCAACAATTATGAGAACTACTATAACCATGTCAATAACTTAGGTATCTATCAAATCAAAGATAATCAGATAATTGACTATAAACCAATTGAGGGATTTAGCAATAATTGGGGAGAGCAGAGAGGTTTGATTTTTGATATGAATGGAACAACCTATATTAGTTTTTTTGCAAATGATAATATAATAACAGATAAATTACAGGAGAGATAGAGATGAGATATTTAATAATAGGACTGATACTTATAACCTTTATAGGTTGTGGGTCAAATAATAAAACAAAACAAGAGAGTGGTGATAAGATGGTTAATCCAACTTCACCTAAACCACACGATAGTAGCAAAAAGCCACCATCTATACCAAATATATAATTACTGTAGGGGTACGCCCGTGGCTACCCTATTATTTAAAGTAAAGTTATATCTACAACTATTCTAGCAGGATTTTTTAAACTAAAAACTTTTACCTCTGAATCATATCGCAATTTAATATAAAATTTATATCCATTATTATCCAAAGACTCATCAAAATATATCTCTTCTACGATACTATCTTTATTAAATTTTGGCAATTGAGCTGAAAAAGCACTATAACCATCTAGTGTAGCTGTAATCAACAATTTTTCAGGTGAGTAATCAAAATTATAAGAGCCTACAGTGTCAACTTTTTCTCCTAGATACTCACTTGTTAGGTTCCATCTATAATTATCAAAAACCAAACGAACTGAATCTTTTTTTTCACTTACTCTAATAGTACCTATATCCAAACCATCTTCTCTTGTTTCACTTGAAAAGTTTGAATCAAGAGATTCAGCATCTAATGGCTCTTTATACTCAAGATATGATGCTTTTGGTTTATTAGTAGTAAATGATACACTCTCCTCTTTTGTAGAGTTTGGCTCTCCTTTGTAGCCTGTCTCACAAGCTACAAATAAAAGAAGTATAAACATAGATAGAGACAATTTTTTCATATAAAATCCTTTTTGTTATGTTAATAAATAATATCAAAAAACGCTTTTAATTAAAATGAAAAAAGAGTATTTTTTCTAAAAGTCATAAGTAACACCTGCACTAACTGTATCTATATCAGGAGCATTATCTTTTACAACAAGTCTTTCATAGTCAATAAATAGACCTATCCCCTTCTCTTGGTCACCCTCACCATCAAACTCTCTTGAGTATTTACCATCTTTTGCACTATCTTTAGAGAGGTCAACTTCTAAACCAGCACCTAGTGCTAACCCCTCTGCTGAAATTTTTTGAAGCTTTCCTTTTGTAGATGTCTTTGCTGCACCAATTAGAGCATAAATATTGGTATAATTCATAAGAGGAATCATAGGTTTTATAAATAACCCTGTATGTGAAATATCTGCACCATCATCCTCTGCAATAGTTTTCATCCCTCTAACCTCGATACCTATATATCTGTTAAAATCATAACCAACTCTTCCCAAAAGTGCTATATTCTTATCAGTTCCTGCTCCAATTGGACAATTGCAAGAGGTATCATATCTAACACCAGTAATGCCCAATCCTGCATAAAAACCACTCGGATTTATCTCTTTTTGTTCAACTTTCAGAGGAGTAGCAACAGACTTAGGCTCAACAACAACAGATTTAACAATAACTGGCTCTTCAACAACAGCCTCTGTAGCCAACTCTATATCCTCATTCTCATAAGGTGTAATAGTAGAAAACTCTCCTCCTGCATAACCTAGCGTTCCTATAGATATTAAAGTGATGATTGATAATTTTATATTTTTCATTCTATACCTTTCTTTAAATTTAAAAAATTATATTAATATTTTAATTATATCTAAACTTAAATTTCTTTTAATTTAAATATAGATATTTTTTAATTCTAAGCTATTAACTATTGATTAACTTTTCGTTGGTTGATGATTAACAATTATCCACTATAATTCAACATAAGAAAAGAAAGTATCATCATCATTGTTCACGAGATTTTAGTATATAATAAACTCCTTTCTGAAAAATATATATACTCCCTTGATAGAACATTTTTAGACCTCCTTTGTAATAAACGCTCGTGAACAATGATGATGATATTTAACAACTTAACTTTAACCTCTCTCATGATATTATTTCAGCAATTTATCACACTAAGGATTTACCATCATAAAAATATTAATGATAGAAGATGATTATGAACTCTCACAAATTTTAACTGAATATCTAAATAAATTTGATATTAGCGTTATCTCAGCAGAAGAGCCATATATTGGTCTCTCTTTGTTAACTCAACATGAGTTTGACCTGATTATATTAGATTTAACACTTCCTGGGATTGATGGACTAGAAGTTATACCAAAAGTGAGAGAACGCTCTACTATCCCTATCATTGTCTCATCTGCCAGAGATGATATAACAGATAAGGTAATTGCACTAGAGAGAGGTGCTGATGACTATATGCCAAAACCTTATGACCCTAGAGAGCTTGTAACGCGTATAAAAACTATTTTACGAAGAGTTCAAGCGAACAACGATGACAAGGATTCAAAAAAATCTCTTTTTGAACTCAACAGTAATGCTAGAAATGTCCTATTTAATGGTAGACTACTTGAACTAACTGCGGCTGAATTTGATATACTCTCAATACTGCTCAAACATAAGGACTCTGCTGTATCCAGAGAACAGCTACTTTATGATAGTGAACATATAGATGACAATAGCTCTATAAAAAATATAGATGTCATGATTTCTCGTATAAGACATAAACTATCCAATATTGATAAGGAACACTCCTATATTAAGCCTGTTAGAGGTGTAGGGTATCTGTTAACAGAAAAAGTCTAAAAAAGAGTTTTATGAAAAATATATCTGTTAATACTTTTATTAATATTCTTTTTGCTCTAGTACTATCTCTACTTGTTACTGCTCTATTTATCTTTATCTCTTGGGATAAAGAGCGACAAAAAAGTGATGAGATTTCTCGTTATCAACTTATATCCAATGCACTACTCTCCACTGCTCAACTCAACCCAACCGTAGATGAACTAGAGAAGTTTTATAAAAACTCTATGGTAAAACCTGTAGCTATCAATGCAAATCGTCTTTTAATCTTAAGTAAAGGTAAAGTGATATTTGAAGGAGAGTCTGTCTATGGACGAATGCAGATTTTTGCTGTAGGCGATAGTCATTATATATATCTACAAAGATATGGCTTTAATTTAATGTTAAAGGATATAAAATCAAAAAATATTCGTATCAAAATTACTATTTTAATTGCCACACTTATTGGTATACTATTTATGTTTCTCTATATCGCTATTATACGAAAGCTATCTCCTCTAAAAAAACTCAATAAACAGATTTCTGAATTTGCAAAAGGTAATATGAGTATCAAAATTACTAGTAAAAGTGGTGATGAGATAGGACAGATAGCCCAAAGTTTTGATAATGCCATCTACTATATTAAAACCCTACTAGAGTCCAAAAACCTCTTTATGCGTAATATGATGCATGAGCTTAAAACTCCTATAACTAAAGGGCGTATCGCTATAGAGATGATTGAAGATGGAAATAGTAAAAAGACACTTATCCGTGCTTTTACTAGGATGAATGAGCTTATTAATGAGTTGGCACAAATAGAGAGACTTACCACACAGAGTTTTCAACCAAAACTAAAAAAAGTCTCTATCAATGATATTATAAATGAGAGTATAACACTACTCCTATGTAGCAGAGAGAGTCTCACTATAAATACTCAAAATGAGATATTGACAACGGATAGTAGACTGCTATCATTGGCACTTAAAAATCTTATAGATAACGCTCTAAAATATAGCGAAGATTCTCATGCAACCATAAAAACAGATAAAAAATCTATTAAAGTATTATCAAAAGGAAAAAGCCTAGAGTATCCACTAGAGTACTATCTCGAACCTTTTACACAAGAGGAGAAGCGAAACCATGGCTTTGGTCTAGGGCTTTATATCGTAAATAATATTACGAAACGGCTTGACTACAAACTACATTACTATTATCGAGATGGTAGTAATGTGTTTGAGCTCAAATTAGTAAATTGAAGTAGCGTAAGTTTTAGCTCTCTTTATCCAACCTCTTAAGAAAGTTCTCTCAGAAGGCTTATTTCTAACTCTCTGTTCAAGAACAACTTGTGCGGCTCTAGAAAACTCTTGGAGAGCTTGTGGTCCTTTCTGAACAGGTCTCATAGTTTTTAGTACTTGAAGCAATCCCCAGCCTTGATTATTATACTTCTCTGTCCCTTTTAGACCCTTACCTTTGAAGTTTATATAGTCAATAAGAGGATACCAACCACCTGCTGTATTTGCCAAAGCTTCATAGTTTTGTTTAATATGTTTTTGGTCAGCTTTTGAAACATTATCCATTATCTCAGGAATAGACTCTTTGACCCTATCATAGAAAAATTTTATCTGAAGAGCTTTTGTATCGACTAAAAGAGTCTTCAACTGTTGAAACTCATTGCTTCCTCTTGCCCTCTCAAACTCCTGTTTGTTTGCCCAAGGCGCACCTAATGTTTTCTGCTTCTCTAACCATTTTGGTATCTCTACTTTATTATCAATATAGTACTGAATCATAGCAGGGAAAGTTTGGTCAAATTTTTGTGGTTGATTAGATGGATACCATATAAAGTGACCATAACCCAATGAAGGAAAAGTCTCTCGTGGTGACCAATACATCAAATACTTAGGATTACCACCTGTCTCATTCATATATATTTGGTCACCAATCTTATTTAACTCATAATCTCTGAGTGTATCATCAGGATTAGTAATATTCCTATCCTTAAATGGGTCTGTCTTAACAACCTGCTTCGAACAACCAACAAATAGAGTAGCCACAACAGCTACAGCAACTGCAAATTTAAAAACTTTCATTATATCTCCTAAACTTTTCTTTAAGTATAGGGGAAAAATACTAATAATTTAGTTAATCAGCAAAATTTTTAAAATATTCAATCCTCTCTGAAGTCAAAGAATAAGAAGTTATAAGCCCAACTATAGAGCTATTTTTGACATCCTTATGTAACAGATTGTAGCATATTTTCCTGTATTATTTCCAAGACAACTGTTCAGGTTGGTCTTTGAACTTCTCTGTTACAGGTATCTTAACCTCTGTGTTTCTTGGAACATTCATACCTAAACCCTTGTTGGCTTTTTGAATTATCTTATAATCATTGGCATCACCATAATATAGCTCGGCAAGTTTTTTTAGTGTAGTAGCAGAACTAAGCCTAGTTGTAGTAAATGGAGTGTGTTCAACTTTAGCAGGAACCTCATCTAGTGGTTTTCCCTCTTCTGCTAATAGTGTTGTTACACCCAAAGATAATATCAAGGATAGCCCTAAACTCAATTTCAATAGTTCTCTTTTCATGATTTTTTCCTTTTTTAATTTATGAGGATTTATTATACTATTGAAAAACTTATAATCTTAAAATATTTCTATTTACTTTTTATTTTTTTTTAAAACATTCGCAATTAACTCAACTGGATTTTTAAATACCACATCTACCTCTGCTTGATGCAGTGAATTGCTTATCTGCATACGACAAGCAGAACACTCGGCACTAACTATTGTCGCACCAGTCTCACCTATCATTGATGCCTTTGGAACTCCTGCAAGTTGGGCAAAGTGGTATTTCTCTGTCTGCATGGTTACTCCACCAAAACCACAACATCTATCACTATCACTCATCTCTTTTATTTGGTAATTTTGGGATAATAATGCTCTAGGCTCTTTGTGGATGCCTTGTACTTTTTTGGCATGACACGCATCATGATAGGTAATAACATCTTCAAATTTTTTGCCTTTGACTTTAAGTCTCTCTTTCAGGTCTGTTTTCTGCTCTAGCCACTCTGTAGCCATAAAGATTTTTTTATTTAATTTGTTGGCTCTTTTAGCCCAATCCTCCATACCATGATTGTTAAAGAATATCTCCCAATCATGTTTAATCATTGCCGAACAGGTAGCCTCTGGGATAATAATCGCTTCAACATCATCTATAAAGGTCTCAAAATACTCAATATTTTTTTTGGAAAGCGTCTCTACTGTATAAAAATCACCTGTAAAATAGGCAGGAGCCGAACAGCATAGTTGCTCTTTTGGGATGAATGCATCAATACCTAACTCCTCTAGTATCTCTATTAGTCCATCACCAATCTCTGTGTAGTTATAGTTTGCCAAACAGCCAATAAATATCGCAACCCGTCTCTTGCCACCATGAGCTATCTCTTCAGGATATTTGTTCATAAAACTAATTTTACCAAGAGAGGGGAGCAGTCGTCCACTTTTAATAATAGGCATAGGAAAACGAGGTATAATTCCTCCTCTTTTAGTATCATCTTTAAAACCACATGTTCTAAATGTGTAACCCAACTTCATCATAATATCCATAAGCTTACGATGTCGTAGCAGAGTAAAAAATACTTTTTTAAACCATGCAATTCCAAACTTATCAGCTATATCAGCTCGAACCTCCTCTATAACCATATCTGTAGGCAAATCATTAGGACATACAGCAGTACAAGCCGTACAGAGAAAACAGCTCTCAAAAATATCTTTGGCATCTCTATCTAACTCTAAATTCCCTGCTTGATACTGACCCAAAAGTTCAATAAACCCTCTAGGAGAAGTCACCTCATCTGCATTTATCTGATGAATAGTACAGACAGGAATACACTTACCACACTTAACACAAGCATCACTAGTCTCACTAAAACTAAAAACATCTTCTACATTTTTCATTTTTCACTATTCATTTTTCATTTTTTACTATGCTGTTACACCGTCTTAGAAAACGATTTCTTACTCTGTGCATACTTCTTCATATAGGCATCAAAAGGCATTGCTATATTTCGTATAAGCAGTGTTCCAGTTGTACTTACCCTTATCTCATTCTCATCTATCTCAACCAAATCAGCCTCTACAAACTCTTGTAGTGCCTCCAAGGCATCTCCAAAATATTCAGAAAAACTGATACTATACTCTTTTTCTACTCGCTTTATATCAATATGGAAATTTGCCATCAACTCCATAATGACAGCTTTTCTCAAAAAGTCATCATCACTAAGCACAACCCCTCTCTCAAAAGGGAGTCTACCACTATCTAATGCCTCTTCATAGAGTTTCATATCTTTTCTGTTTTGGGCATAATATCTTTTACCCTCACCAATGCTTGTAAGACCAATTCCTACAAGATTGGAACCACCTTTAGTAGTATAACCTTGGAAGTTTCTATGTAGCTCACCTTTTTCTATAGCACCAAAAAGCTCATCTTCGGGTTTGGCAAAGTGGTCCATTCCTACCATTTTATAACCATGACTCTCAAAGAAATCAATAGTATATCTAAAAATCTGTAGCTTAACATCTGGGCTTGGTAGTGTAGTCTCATCAAACTTACGCATAGTCTTCATTAGCCACGGCACATGAGCATAGTTAAATACAGCTACTCTATCAGGGTCTAGTTGAGTTGATAACTCCAATGTTTTTTGGAAACTCTCTAGTGTTTGGTATGGCAATCCATAGATAAAGTCTGTATTGATAGAGTTAATTCCATATCTTCGTGCCAACTCAACAGCCTTTTTTGTTAACTCTAAAGGCTGTATCCTATGAATCTCTTTTTGAACCTTCTCATCCAAATCCTGCACACCAAAACTGATACGGTTAAATCCATGTTTTTTAAAGACTATCATCTGCTCTTCATTAAAAAACCGTGGGTCAATCTCACAACTTATCTCTGCATCACTACTCCAATTTGGAAACTTTAACTTGATATAACTCACTATCTCATCAAGCTCAAAAGCTTTATAAAAAGTAGGTGTACCTCCACCAAAATGAAACTGAATCACCTCCCGAGTGGTATCTATATGCTCTGCTAATATATCTATCTCTTTTTTTAGATACTCAATATATCTACTCAACTTCTTCTCTTTTGAGGTAAAAACAACATTACATCCACAAAAATAACATGCTGAACGACAAAATGGAAGATGAACATATAGTGAAAGCTTCTCTGTTGAGTTCTCTAAAAACTCTATATATCTGTTATACTTAAAATCATTACTAAACTCTAATGCCGTTGGATATGATGTATATCTAGGACCTGGTTTGGAGTATTTGGAGAACTTCTCAAAATCTATATTACTCATTCAATTCCTTATTTAAGTTATATATTAAGGTTAACATATAATTGTCTATTAATAGTTGTCTTTTTTCAATCATTACGCCGTTGGTCAAGCCAAACCATTACCCCTTTTTGGGCATGAAGTCTATTCTCTGCTTCAAGAAAAATTTCATCTGCATGTTGCTCAAACACCTCTTCACTCACCTCATAATCTCTATATGCAGGGAGACAGTGCAGAAATATAGCATCTTTATCTGCTAATGCCATTAATGCACTATCTACAATATAACCATCAAAAGCTTTTAATCTCTCCTCTTTTTCATCCTCTTGTCCCATAGATACCCAAGTATCAGTGGTGACAACTGTTGCTCCTGCTACTGCCTCTTTGGGGTCATTACCAAAGCTAATCTTCGCCCCACTCTCTTTTGCTATCTCTAAAGCCTCTGCGACTATAGAGGCATCACTCTCATAACCTTTTGGTGTAGCGATACGCAGTTCAAACCCTAGCTTTGCAGATAACATAAGCCATGAGTGTGTCAGGTTATTACCATCACCCACATAAGCAACTACAGGATTCTCTATCCCACACTCCAAGATAGTCAGATAGTCAGCCATAAGCTGTACAGGGTGATAATCATCAGTCAATCCATTAATAACAGGTACTTTTGAGTATCGTGCAAACTCATCTATATTACTCTGCTCAAAAGTTCGTATCATAACCATATCAACCATCCGTGAAATAACTCTAGCTGTATCTCTCATCGGCTCACCACGACCCAACTGAATATCATTGGATGACAAAAAGAGACCTACCCCACCAAGCTGATAGATACCTGTCTCAAAACTTACACGAGTCCTAGTAGAACTCTTCTCAAAAATCATTCCAAGTGTCTGTTTTTCAAGATAAGGTACAAACTTTTTCTCTTTTGTCTCTGCTTTTATCTTTTTAGATAGGGTTATCATCTCTAAGATTTCATCTTTTGTGAAATCTTTTAGGCTCAAAAAGTGTCTCATATGGATTTCCTAATACTCACCTATAAGCATTTTGTATCTGTAAGTGATTTTTATTTTAAGGAAGCCATTTTACCATTAATTTTTTATAAAGAAGTTAATATTAAAAATCAAATAGTATATTATAAGTTTGAGATGCTGGTTTTTGCCTGTTTTGGAACAATACACTATCAAATGAGAGTTTATCTTTTTTGATAATTGCACAACTTAGACTCCCACCATAGATAGCTGAGGTGTCTATACATATTCTATTTTTGTATCTTCTAATATTAGGTTGCGATAGATGACCAAAGATATGATAGTGTCGATTATCTTTTGCCTCTTGATGAACAAAAGGCATCAAATCATCAAGTCTAACACCAAAATTTCTACTACGAGAGATAGATTTAACCATTTTTTTATGAGAGAGAGTATCATTTTTGGTTAAATATTTCTCTTCACATGGGGCATGAGTCAAAGTTACAGAGAACTCATCACTATAAGGGTACTTTAACCAAACAGAACACTCATGATAGAGCTTCAAAAATTTATCTTTTAAACTACTATCTCTCTCCAAAAGTTCCACTGTGTTATAATACTTATGCTTCTCTTCAATAGTTTTAGGTGTAATCTCTAGCGTCGAGTCATTGGTAAGATACTGATAAACTTTCTTTTCATGATTGCCTAAGATAAGATATAACTGCTGAGTGTTACGGTTGAGATGATAGTAGTTTGTGTAGATAAACTCAATAGTCTCTTTAATCTTCTGATGAGACCCTTTATCTATAAAGTCTCCTAAGAGAACTATTGATTTTTTTGCTAAAGAGAGGTCAATAAGACCTCTATTGTCTATAGTAAAGCCATTCTGTATAAGAAGTTGCTTTAACTCATCTATACAGCTATGAATATCACCGATTACGATATACTCATTTGTTGTAGGTAACTGCATAAATTAAAATGGTGGGCTTAAAAGCACCACCCTAGAGAGCATCAACCAACCGAGAAGTCCCGTTTAGCCGCATTTAGCTCAATAATAAATCCACCCGTTGCATCAATAAATGACATAAGTGCCAAGACCAAAAAAGTAGCATTTTGAGCCCAAGATACCATAAAGAACATCACCACAAAAACAACAGCAACAACAAAACTTAAAAGTGTCTCTGTCGCACCAAATGCTTGTGATGTTGCTGCTTTTGCAACTTCTATAAATAGTGCCAATGAACCTACAATTAAAAATAACTCTCTAACTCTAATAATAAAAGACCTATCTGGTCCTATGTGATGAGTAAGCACAATACTATCCAAAGTTAAACCTTTAAATAGTGATATATACTCTGGTCCAATATGCATTGTTACATAAGCTAATAGTATCCATGTAAATGTTGACATTCCTGTAATTAAAAACATTCCTCTTTTTTCCTTTTTCTGTTTATTTTTTTCTTTACTCTTTTCTTTTAACTTCTTTGCAACAGCAAGTTTACTAAAAAAAAACATAATAGTATCTACTCTGTTACTTTTTCAGTATTTTTATTTACTGTCATACCTCGTGACATATACTCACTACTCATAACCTTATCCATTGGATTCTGCATATCAGATGGGAAGAGTACAAATTTTGAGTTATCAGATGCTGATAATGCTTTCATTGAATCGATATATGATTTTGATGTTAAGTAATCCATAATTTTCTCATCAGAGACAGTTGGGAAAAGCTCTTTTAACTCTTTCATAATCTTATGTGTCACTTCTGCCCTTTTTTCCATAAGAAGTTGTTCACTTTCTGCATGAAGTTTTTTTACTTTATGCTCACCTTCAGCTTTTATAATAGCAGCTTTTTGGTCTCTCTCTGCAGCTATCTCTCTCTCCATAGCATCTACAACTGATTTTGGTGGCTTCATATTTTCTATATGAATCTTTTCAACTTTAATCCCCCAACGCATAGACTCTTTTTCTGTCTCTTTGGCTATATTATCAGTTATAGATTTTACCTGTTTCTGAATATCCTCTAGGTTCATATTGCCAAGTATAGTAAAAGTACTAGCCGCTACTGCACTCTCAACTGATTTTTTCCAATTAGCTATAGTCTTGATAGCTTTCATAGAGTCCACAACTCTAACAGAAGCTATCATATCTATCTCTAACTTTATATTATCACTTGTGATAATCTCTTGAGCAGGTGGGTCAATCGTCTCCTCTCTCATATCAACTACTGCCACTTTTTTATCGAGAATAGGCACAAATCGTCTAACTCCATCTTTAAGTACACGGTCTTTACCTAAACGGTCAACAATCCATTCAGTTTCTGATTCTACTATCACAAACTGTGTATAAGCCAAATAGGCTAAAACAAGGATTCCAACAAACACTGCTCCTACACCATATAAAAATTCCATAAAGCTTTCCTTACAATTTATCTTTTTGAGATAGTGTTATTATACCAAATAAAGTGAGAAATTATGATGTAAAATGCAAAAACTAATAAAAATTTTCATTTAAAAAGATTTTAGTAAACTTATGATAGAATTATACTTGACTTAAGAAAAATAAAAAAGAATGTTAATATATACATAAATTTATAACTAAAAGGATATTTGTGTTCAAAGATACAAACGATGAAGAAGAGACAAGTTTTGCAGAAGCATATAGGTCTCAAATACTTAATAAAGATGAGGATACAGAAGAGAAATCTTCAAAAAATTTAATAATTATTTTTATTCTTGTAATTATAGTATCGGCTCTTTCTATATTTGGATATAGATATTTATCAGAAAATAGTCAAACAGAGACAATAAAAGAGAAACCTATAAAAGAAGTGGTTGAAGAGGAAGAGCCTATAAAACCTCCAGAGTCTATGATGCTCAATAATATTAATGACCTGTTGGAAGAAGAGAGTGCTGATATTCCAAAAGAGACAACTCAAAAAGAGGAATCAACACTAGATGAGACTGCTGATAGTGTTAAAATAGAGATGGCTAAAGAGCTTAATGAGACAAAAAAAGCTGAAGAGGTTGAAGAGAAAAAAACGAGTAAAAAGAAAGGTGAAGATACCTATCTCGAACAACTAGCCGAACTCTCAAAAGAGATTGATGGAGAAAAATAGGGAAGAGACATCACTCTCTACCCCTGCAATAGTTTTGCTACCTCTTTAGCGTGGTAAGAGATAATTATATCTGCCCCTGCTCTTTTGAATCCTATCATAGTCTCCATCATAACTTTTTCATAATCTATCACACCTGCTTTTGCCGCCATTTTCAACATACTATACTCACCACTTACATTATATACTGCTAGTGGTAGTGAAGAGTTCTCTCTAATATCTCTAACAATATCCAAATAAGCCAATGCAGGTTTAACCATTAAAATATCTGCACCCTCTTTATCATCAGCCAAACTCTCCAAAATAGCCTCTCTTCTGTTGGCAGGATTCATCTGATAGCTTCTTCTATCTCCAAAGCTTGGAGCAGACTCTGCCACATCTCTAAATGGCCCATAGTAGGAGCTTGAAAATTTGGTAGAGTAAGACATAATAGGAATATGAGAGAATCCAACCATATCAAGTCCATCTCTAATAGCAGTTATCATTCCATCCATCATCCCACTAGGAGCAATCATATCAGCCCCTGCTTTTGCATGAATTATAGCCTGTTTTGCTAAGTTATCAAGTGTAATATCATTATCAACAGTCTCTAAAATAGGGTCAAGCACTCCACAATGACCATGGTCTGTATATTCACAAAAACATAAATCAGTTATCACAAACATATCAGGATGAGCCTCTTTAATTTTTCTGATACTCGAAGCGATAACTCCATGCTCACAGAGTGCATCACTCCCCACACTATCTTTTGTATCAGGAATCCCAAACAGTATAATAGAGTAAATCCCTAAACTCTTAAGAGTCTCACACTCTTTAAGTATCTCATCTATACTCATTTGAAAAACACCTGGCATAGAGTCAACCTCTTTTTTTATCCCCTCACCCTCTTTTATAAATAGTGGATAGATAAAGTCATTAATACTTAAATGGGTCTCTTGAAGCAGGTCTCGAAGCACTGGATTGATTCGTTTTCGTCTAAATCGTGTAAACATAAGATAACCTTTTTTTTAGTTTGGCGAATTTTAGCATAAAGTGATATAATTTTGCCCATGAGACAAGTTGAAATTTCCAAAGTTGCAAAACTACCAACCAAATATGGTATATTTAATATACAAGCCTTTAAAGAGGGGGGCAGAGAACATCTAGCTCTCTTTACTGATAATTTGACCGATACCCCTGTTGTGCGTATTCACTCTGAGTGCTTAACTGGTGATGCTCTGGGGTCAAAAAAATGTGATTGTGGTGAGCAACTCGCTTTTGCACAAGAGTTTATTGGCAAAAATGGTGGCATGATAATATACCACCGTCAAGAGGGACGCAATATTGGTCTTTTAGGAAAAGTAAATGCTTATGCCTTGCAAGACAAGGGGTTTGATACTGTTGAAGCAAATCACCAGCTTGGATTCAAAGCTGATGAGAGAACCTATGAGATAGTAGAGACTATTTTGGATTATTTTAAGATAAAAAAAATTAGGCTTTTGACAAATAATCCTAAAAAGATGAGTTCTTTAAGTTCTATAGATATAGTTGAACGGATACCCATTCGTATTAATCCAAACCCTTATAATGAGGATTATCTTAATGTAAAAAAAAAGCAACTTGGACACCTTCTTTAAATGAAAAATGAAAAATGAATAGTGAAAAATTAAGTGATAAAATAGAGTACAGTAATATATCTATAGATAAAAATCAGATTGGGCAGTTGGAGGGGTTTACTTCTTTGTTAGAGGAGTGGAATCAGATTCATAATTTGACTGGTGCAAAAACTAGAGATAAAATTTATAAAAATATATTAGACTCACTCTATCCTTATGTATTTATACAAAAACCGAACTCTATACTAGATGTGGGAACAGGGGCAGGTTTTCCTGGTTTGATACTAGCAATTGCTTATCCACAATGTAAAACAGTTTTATGTGAACCACGAAATAAACGAGCCTCATTTCTGAAGTTTGTAGCTATGGAGATAGGGTTAGAAAATGTAGAGGTAGTAAAAAAACGAGTAGAGGATTATAACTCTAGTGAGCCTTTTGAGCTTATAACTTCTCGTGCTGTTACCAATACAAAGATGTTACTCTCTCTTACCCAACATCTACAAGATGATGATACTAGATTTCTATTCTATAAAGGTGAAAAGGTTTTTAGTGAACTTGAATTGGTCAACTCCCCTATATATTATGATATAATTGAGAAAAATCAGAGAAATTATCTCTATATTAAAGGATAAATGAGTGTTACTAAAATTAATAATCTTTGCAGTAATTGCAACTATTATCTACAGATTTCTAGGTGGAAGAGTTCCCTTTATCGACAGAAAAAAAACATCCAATGAAAAACATGAGTTTGGTCAAATAGAGACTACATCAGAGTGTGCTAACTGTGGCACATATATGACCGAAGAAGATGCTATTATCTATCAGAGAAAAGCATACTGCTCAAAAGAGTGCTTAGAGAAAGTTAAATAGTGAATAATGAGAATATTTAATCATCCTTGGATTGAGTCTGAGCTATTTTATAGTGTTAAGAGTCCAGAAGAGATAAAAGAGACTCCTGCTAATAGCATTGTTCTACTCCCTACCCTACCCTCTTCTCTTAATCTTGCTAAGTATTGTCAAAAAAACTCTGTAGCTTATGCTATTAGAGTTGAAAATATCAAAGAGGCTATCTTTGCTAACCTTTTAGGAGCTAAATATACTCTATCCTCTAAAGAGTTAGCTAGAGAGCTTATGCCTATAGCCCAAAACTATCTTTTTGATACTCAGATTTTGGCAGAGATTGACGATGATAGTGAGATAGAAGAGATGGCAAAGGTAAATGTGGATGGAGTTGTGATAAAATAACAATCTAAAACAGACTATCAAGGCAAAGTGTGGAACAAGCATCAAAAATATTAAATAGCAAAGGAAAACTCCTAACCGAAATCTACTTCGACCTACAACAACACTTTGAATCAAAATATGGCAAAGATACTCTAATACTTATAGAGATAGGTAGTTTTTTTGAACTCTATGAGGTCAATAATGATGAGATGAAGATAGGAAAAGCCAAAGAGATAGCTGAATTACTTAATATTCAGTTAACGCGTAAAAACAAAGCTATCTTGGAAAACTCTGTCAAAAATCCTCTTCTTGCAGGAGTTCCTACTGTATCTATAGAGCGATATATTGCTAGGCTTATCTCAGCTAAAAAATATACTATTGTTATTGTCAAGCAAAAAGGAACTCCACCTAAAATCAAAAGATATATCTCTAATATTATCTCCCCTGGGACAAATTTTGAGTATCAAACAGAGGTAGATGAGAACAATATCGTCTCTATAATGATAGATGAGAACCAAGGTATCTACTCTGTGGGTTATTCTGCTATTGATGTGACTACTGGTAAAACTATTGCCAATGAGATGCACTCAACTCGGGATGATAAGACCTATGCACTTGATGAGCTATTTAATCTTTTGCAAACATATAATACAGCAGAGGTGATAGTAACATTGGAAAACTCTAGTATAGATAGAGAGTGGCTTACATCTTATCTTGAACTTGGGCTTTTTCACACCTCTTTTAATGAACGACGATGTAAGATAAACTACCAAAATGAGCTATTTGCAAGAGTCTATCAGATAAACTCATTTCTCTCTGCTATTGAGTATCTTGACTTAGAACGACATCCATATACTACAGAGGCTTTAGCAATACTTATTGAGTTTATTATAGAGCATGATGAGCAGATTATAGAGAAGATGAATCGTCCTATTTTTTTAGGGATAAGTAGGTATCTATATCTTGGAAATAATGCACTAGAGCAACTAGGAATCATATCTCGTGACCGTTCAGAGTTGACACTATTAGATATAATAGACAAAACAGCAACAGCCTTTGGAAAACGACTGCTAAAAGAGAGACTTCTCTCTCCTATTGTAGACAAAGCGATACTGGAATCTCGTTATGACCTCTCTGAAAAACTTATGGAGTATAGTAATCAGTATGATACACATCTCAAAAATATATATGACCTTGAACGAATAACTCGCAGGATTAAACTACAAAAACTACACCCTTTAGAGCTTACATATATCATCTCATCACTTGATGCTATAGTCAAACTGCTACAAGATGCAACCCAAAATGGGATAGAGTATGATAGTAGTCTAAAAGATAAGGTTGAAGAGTTTAGAAAATATCTACTAGATACATTTAAACTCGATATATGTGCAAAATTTCGGATAGACCAAATAAATAATAATATCTTTAGAGAGGGTATCTACCCTATGATAGACAAGATATTACAAAAACAAGATAGAGAAATGAGTAAGCTAGAAAAGGTCTCTTCTCACATAGATAGTCTATTTGACAAAGAGAAGTTTTCAAACAGTTCAAAAAAAAATATCGCCTATATTGGATATTTGGAGAGTGAGGGGTACAGCATAAATCTAACCAAAAATAGGTTTAAAATAATAGAAAAAGAGCTAAAAGAGTCCTTTGTAACTATTGATGGAGAGCATTATTTCTTTAAAGATTTTCACTATAAACATCTAAAAAACTTGGTAAAATTAAACTCTCCTCTATTTGAAAAAATAACCCAAAACTATGAAACCAACCAAGTTCAATTAGTCTCTTTAGTCAAGGAGAGATATATATGGAGTCTAAATGAGATAGAGAAACGATTCTCTCATCTACTAGATGAATTGACCGTTTTTATAGCCAATATTGATGTTGCTATCTCCAATGCCAAATGCACAAAAGCGATGAATCTTAGCCGTCCAATAATATTAGAAGAGACAAATGGTTATGCAGTAATAGGTCTACGACACCCTATTATAGAAGCCAATGAGCAGAGTGGAATCTATATACCAAATGATATATATCTAGGAAGTGGAATAGAGACAAAACATAACCACATTACACTAAATGCTAGTAGTGGAAATAGTGTAAATGGCGTTCTACTTTATGGAATTAATTCATCTGGTAAATCTTCACTTATGAAAAGTATCGGTCTATCTGTGATTATGGCTCAAGCTGGTTTTTTTGTTCCTGCTGTTGAGCTTAGATTTGGTATGTATGATAAACTATTTACAAGAATTGTCTCAAAAGATAATTTATACAAAGGTCTCTCAACATTCTCTGTGGAGATGATGGAGCTAAAAAATATCTTTAACCGTGCTAATGAGAGAAGCCTAATTTTGGGTGATGAGATTTCACAAGGTACAGAGACAGAATCGGGACTTGCTATTGTAGCAGGTGCAATATTAAAACTCTTGGAGTTAAAATCAACTTTTATCTTTGCAACCCATCTACACCAACTCAAAAATGTAGAGGAGCTTCAAAATATTTCAGCTCTTATCTTTTTACACTTGGGGGTAAAATATGATGAGCAAAATGATACCCTCATCTATAACCGTCAACTTCAACTAGGAATGGGAAGCTCACTCTACGGCTTGGAATTTGCAAAGTCACTTCACATGGATGATACTTTTCTAAAAAATGCCTATAGTATTCGAGAAAAACTTCTAGGACAAGACTCTGAACTCAAAAAGCTAACAAATAAAAAGAGAAGTAGATATAATAAAAACCTCTTTATAACTAAATGTGCCTTATGTGAAGAGTCTGTAGAGGATGTGCATCATATTCTACCCCAACAACTAGCAGATAGTGAGGGTAAAATAGGTGCTATAAATAAGAATCATAAATATAATCTTCTCCCTCTATGTAAAAAACATCACACTATGGTACATGAGGGGAAGATAATTATTACTGGGTTTATGATGTCCTTGCAAGGGTTGAAGTTGCATTATGAGGAGAGGTGATTTTTTAACCCCTTTTCAATTCTTCAATCTCTGAAATAGTTAGACCTGTTTTTAGAGCTATAGTCTCAACATCTAAAATATCTAGTAAATTTTTAGCTATCTCAATCTTCTCTTGTTTTGCCCCTTTCTCTATGCCTTTCTCTATACCTTTTTTCATGCCTATCTCCATACCTTTCTCCTCTGCAAAATCCAAACAAGCTTGATTATCCCATCTAGCTTTTAAATCTTGTTGATAAGCAAACTGTTCATCTTTGTCAAGAGCTAAAAATTCTGCAACCTCAAATGCCTCTTGTATCACCTCATCTTGCTTTAATATCTCTGGAATATTAGTTGTATTTGCTAGATTGTTTAAGTAGTAGAGCCAATAATCCAAGTGAGTAGATAACTCCTCTTCTGTTTTTCTAAACTTTGGCATCTCTATATAATAATAGGTTAGTTTATCATAAAAAACCTCTTTTCTATCACAATCAAAAAGTTGAACTTTACTTAGATAATTATTATCTTCTTTGTTTTTTTTGAGTCTTAAATCATCAAAAGCAAATTCAAGAATACCAATAAAATATATTTTGGTCAACCGATAATCCCAACTCCCTTTTTTTGACTGCTCTTGAATAGGAAAAGAAGTATAATAGATACTTCTATCTTTAAAATATCTCTGTGGTGACCTCTGAAGCTCTACAATAAAACTATTGCCCTTTTCATCAGTACAATAGACATCAAATATCGCTTTTCTATCTATAATAGATAACCCTAACTTTTCTAAATTTCTATAGGTAATATCTACAATTTTATTTTCAAGCTCCAATAAATCATTTAAAAAACTTATTAAAAATCGTCTATTTCGTTCAGTTCCAAATATATGTTTAAATCCAAAATCGGTAAAGGGGTCTATATACTTATCTTTTATCATCATACACATCTGAATTCCTTTTTTTAATTAATTATAACATAAATAAATATCTGACTTATACCAATGCCTCTAATAAAACCTCACCAATACTACTAACAGGAATAATCTCTACAGTATCTCGAACCTCTTGTGGAATATCCTCCAAATCTCTCTCATAATTTTTATCAGGTATCAAAGCTTTAGTAACACCTGCTTTATAAGCAGCGATTAGCTTCTCTTTGAGTCCTCCTATAGGTAGGACTTTTCCTGTTAAAGTGAGTTCACCTGTCATTGCTACTTTGTTATCAACCTTTTTCTCGGATAAGATAGAGGCGATAGCTACAGCCATAGTGATACCTGCACTTGGTCCATCTTTTGGGGTTGCACCTTCAGGGACATGGATATGTAGGTCATATAGTTTGTAGATTTCATCTTTGCTATCTACATCTTTTTTGATTGTGGTAAGTTCTCCATTATCTATTAAAATTTTGACTACTGAAAATGCAATATGTGCAGACTCTTTCATCACATCTCCAAGGCTTCCTGTTAGTTGTACGCTCCCTTTACCTTTTATCTTTATCGCTTCAATTTTCAATACATCCCCACCAACAGCAGTCCACGCTAAACCATTGACTACACCTACTAGTGGCTCTTTGTCTATATGTGATACCTCAAAGACTTTTTTGTCTGCATATTTCGCCAAATCCTCTATCTCTATCCTTATCTCTTTGATAGATTCATCGGAGAGAATGGCTGTAGCTGATTTTCTCATGAGTCCTGCTATTTTTCGTCTTAGACCCCTCACTCCTGGTTCTCTTGTATACTCATCTATAAGCAGTTTTAGTGCATCATCACTTATCAAAAACTCCTCATCGGCTAGAGCGTGTTTTTTTAGCTCTTGTGGGATAAGATACTGCTTTGCAATCTCTAACTTCTCATCAGGGGTATAGGAGCTAACAGAGATAAACTCCATCCTATCTCGCAGTGGTGCAGGGATGTCTCCAAGGTCATTGGCTGTAGCTATAAATATTGCTTTGCTCAAATCAATATTGAAATTTAGATAGTAGTCTCTATAGGCACTATTTTGCTCTGGGTCAAGTATCTCTAAAAGAGCAGCAGTTGGGTCACCTTTATGGCTTCGTCCTACTTTATCAACCTCATCAAGTACCATAACTGGATTCATGCTCTTTGCATCTATAAGACCTTGAACCAATCTACCAGGCATTGCACCTACATAGGTTCTTCTGTGACCTCTTAGCTCATTCACATCTTCTAGCCCACCTAGTGCGATTCTAACTAGTGGACGACCTAGTGCATTGGCAATAGAGTTAGCAAGTGATGTTTTCCCTACACCTGGTGGGCCATAAAAGCATAATATAGTTCCTGATGCTCCTTTATCTAGTGAGATACCTCGTCGCTGTGCTAACTCTCTAACAGAAAAGAACTCTACAATTCTCTCTTTTGGTTTCTTTAGTGAATAATGGTCATTGTCTAACTCTTGTTGAACATCTGTCACTTTTAGGCTTTTATTAGTAAATTCTTCAAATGGTAGCTCAAATACCCACTCCAAGTAAGTATGAATCTGATTTGCATCACCACTATCAGGGTGCATTCTAGCAAATCTATCTATCTGTTTTTTTATCTCTTTGTGGGTATCCTCGTCAATATTGGGTTCAATAGCCTCTAATCTCTTGCGAAACTCTGCTATCTCCTCCTCTCTTTGGGCATCAACTCCTAGCTCTTTGTTTATCTCTTTTATCTGCTCTTTTAAAAAATACTCTTTGTTAGTCTGCTCTATTTTGTTGTGAACTTTTGAGCGAATCTCTCGCTCAACTTTTGCAGACTCTATCTCTCCTACAATAATATCAATTAGTTGCATAAGCCTCTGCTCAATATTTTGCTCTTTATATATATCATACGCCTCTGTTTTTGATATTTTGAGCAGTGAAGATACCAAATCAGCTATCCTATAAGGCTCATCTGTTTCAGAGATAGTTTTTAGCAAATCTGTAGGTATATTGTTATGAATTTTTGAGAGCAGTTGTAGCTTCTCATTAAGTACCCCAATAAGTGCCTGAATTTTTAACTCATTATAGTTCTCATTCTCTATCAGATTTATCATAGAACTCTGAAAAGATAACTCATCAAGGTCTATCTTTTCCATATTTGACCATATTTCACCTTTTGCTAAACCTTGAAAGAGAATCTTGACCCTACCATCAGGGATATGTACTTTTCTCATAATAGAGCCTATAACACCTATTTCGTGTATCTCCTCTTTGGCTCTTGACCCTTCAAATCCCTCTTTGGTAGTTGTTAAAAATAGTAGTGAGTTTCTCTCCATAGCATAAGTAGCCGCATCAATATCCTCCCTATCTGTTAGGAAAATAGGACTTATCATAAAAGGGTAGAGAAACATATTGTCCTCTATTATGATGGGCAGTTGCGTAGGAAATGGTTCGTAGTTACTAAGTTGCATTCTATAGCTATCCTTTAGTTAAATAGTTTGTCTAAGAAGCCCTCTTGTGGAGCTTCAATATCTGTAGAGTTTAATGCTGATTTAGCATTTTTTTCACTGTATAACTTAGATGCTTTATCTTTACCTATACGACTATAGAGTCTGGATATATTCTCATTTAGAAGATACTGAGCCATATGTAGACGGACTTTTAGTGTATCTACTGTAGGTCTATAGATAGAGTTTGGATACTCTTTGATAAAGGTATCTACATCTTTTAGTGTATCTATCATCAATTTTTGGTCTTTGTTAATATCTTTGACCCCCAAAAACGCTGCTTTTATCTTCAAAAATTTAGCAAGTTCTATCTTCTTGCCTGTTGCATGTTTTTGGATATACTCATCAAGATAGTAATCTGCCATTACATAGGTCTCATCCTCCATATGTGCTTGGGCTAAAATAATTGTAGCTGTTGGGAGTAGTGGTGAACGCATATGTTCACTACGCAAAGATATATAATAGTTATCTGCTTTATCAAAATTTGATGATGCGAGACTTTTAATAATATTCTTATACCAATATAGTGCTGGTCTATCATACTCTGTTACTGCATCTTTATTTGCACATCCTGTAAAAAATACTAGAAGTATCGCTAGAAGAAAACTCTTTTTATAATTTCTGAACATCTATAACCTTATATATAAATTTAAAAAATATAATACCTCAAACTCTATTACATTTTGCTATAATCCCAAAAAACTAAAGAATAAATCTTGATAATTACAATTATAGGTGTTATCTCATCCTGTGTGAAAACTAGGCTAAAAAATTATAGTATTATTTCTTTAAAATTTAGGACTTTTTATGTTTGAAACTCTATTCTCTATCATTTTTGTATATATTTTTATTCTTATGGGCTATATGGCAAAACGAATATTTAAAGAGGAGTTTGATTCAAAGACTCTTACACTTTTTTCTGTATATTTTTTGCAACCGACAAGAAAAAACTATACAAACATATATACAAGCTTCAAAAACCTATATAAATCTAAATAGTCCTCACTTCATCGT
>FPHE01000145.1_pt1 | contig 36540 bp, 33 predicted proteins | sample 1057201 | NCBI WGS metagenome assembly FPHE01 (sample SAMEA4473311, study PRJEB15554) | hydrothermal vent metagenome | biome: marine basaltic hydrothermal vent biome; feature: marine hydrothermal vent; material: water | place: Pacific Ocean | collected 2011-06-14/2011-07-23 | depth 1155 m
AATTATCTGAAATTCTTTATGTAAAAAATGGATATTATCAAATTAATAAAGATAAAAAAGAAAAAATCACTTTTAAGTATAAGGGTTCTATTTTATCTGTTTTAGAGACAAGTTTGTTAAAATATGATTTAAACTCTATACATTCATTTTTTAATGAAATCCGTTCAGCCGAACTTCTAAGCCCAACTCTAATGAAAAAACGAGCAAGAGAATCAAACAATAGCATAGGTTTAGGAGGAGAGAAGCTATCAGCATTTGTTAACTCTTTGGATAGAGATAAAAAAGAGAAACTCCAAAAAGCATTAAAAGATTTTTTTCCAAATATCAACTCTTTTGAGACAAAATCTCTCCGTTCAGGTTGGAAAACACTCTCATTGGTAGAGAAACATAACAGGAAAGTTATAGAGACCGATAGTATGCACCTAAGCGATGGTATTTTGCGTATCTTGGCAATACTTTCACAGTTACTAACTACAGAATCAGTCCTAATATTTGATGAGATAGAGGATGGGATTAATCAAGAGTTTGTCGAAAAATTAGTAGATACACTTTTGGAATCCTCTCATCAAACCATAGTAGCAACACACAGTCCATTACTACTTAACTATTTGGATGACGAGGTAGCAAAAGAGTCTATCCTGTTTGTATATAAAGCCAAAGATGGCTCAACCAAAGTGGGTAATTTTTTTGAGATTATCGCCAAATATCAAGAGATAAGTGAGCATGAATATGACCTATTTGGAGCAGGAGAGATAATGCAAAGGGTTAATCTTTTGGAGCTTACTGATAAGTTATTGCGAGAGGTGGATAGTGAAGATAGCCCAAAATTGTAACCCTAATAAAATTGATATGCCTAGTTTTAATCGGTTTAGGGAGGATTTTAAGATGGCTGTTGATGCTTGTATTGGTGGGGTTTGTGAGTGATGATAATCTCAAAGAGTTTCAACTCATGGTTGATAGAGCCAAATATCTTGAACGATTTGACACCCTTTGAGGAAGATAAGATTTTTAGAGAAGCTATTGTCAACAGTCTGATTCATAGAGAATACAGTAATGCTTATGTAGCCAAAATGGTTATAGGTAAAGATAAAGTTGTTTTTGAAAATGCAAATAGACCTCATAACTATGGTGAGATAGACCCCAACAATTTTGAGCCTTTTCCTAAAAATCCAACCATCTCAAAACTCTTTAGAGAGATAGGTTTAGCTGATGAGTTAGGCAGTGGGGTTAAAAATATGTATAAATATTCTAAGCTCTATGGAGGTAGTGACCCAAAATTGGTTGAAGAGGATATTTTTAGGACTACAGTTTTATTGCAAAGTGATACCCCCCAAGCTACCGAGCAAGTCACCGAGCAAGTTATAAAAAAATTCTGTTCTAAACCTAAAAGTACAACAGAGATTATGGAGCATTTAGGTTTAAAGCATAGAGAACATTTTCGTTCATCTATATTGAAACCTCTTTTAGAAAAAGGGGTTTTGATGTTAACTATACCTAATAAGCCTAATAGTCCAAAACAGAGATATATAACAAAGAGATAAAGGAACACATTGAAATTTAGCAAATACATGAACAATTGGCTCTATGGAGAGCAAGGATATTACAAAGATTTCAAAGCAATAGGAAAAGCAGGAGATTTCTATACAGCAGTAAGTACAAGCTCATTTTTTGGAGCAAGTATTGCAAACCATTTTTATAATTTAATCCAAAAAGAGAGTTTTAAAAAAGAAGGATGGCTTATAGAGATAGGGGCTCATCAAGGTTATCTACTTTGTGATATGATTCAGTGGCTTTATACTTGTGACCCATCATTGGTAAAAAGCTTAAAATTTGGAATTGTTGAGCGACAAAGAGAGGTTCAAAAAGCTCAACTAGCCTATATAGAAAAGAGATTTGGTTCAGATATTGAGATAACTCATTTTGATAATATTGATGAGGTTGAAGTAGATTATGCTTTTGTTGTTGCCAATGAGATTTTTGATGCTTTTCCTTGTGAACTTATCAAAGATGGTAAACAAGCTTTTGTAACAGATAATGTGATTGAGTGGAGAGAGGCAGATAGCAAGTTACTAGAGTTTGCATCAAAACATCTACAACTAAAAGGTGAGATAGCTGTAGGCTATGAAGAGTTTGCTCTACATATGGCAAAAGGGATTGGGAGTTGTGATTTTGTAAGCTTTGATTATGGAGAAAAATATGTTAGAAATGATTTCTCTATTCGAGTCTATCAAAAACATAAAACTTTTCCACTATTTGATGAGGAGTTGAAACTAGAAGAGGTTTTTCAAAAGGCAGATATAACTTATGATGTCAATTTTGGGCATGTGATAGATGCATTTGAAGAGGCAGGATTTAGTCTTGATAAGTATGAGACACAAGCTAGAGCATTGATTCGGTTTGGGCTTATTGACATCTTGGAGATGTTTAGAAATCAGACTACACAAGCTAATTATCTAAGAGAGGCTGATAAGGTTAAGACACTGATTGCTCCTATTATTATGGGGGATAAGTTTAAGATGGTACACTTTGTAAAATGAATTGGAATTCAACCAAAAAAATAATAAATCTTAAAATAACCACACTATAATATGCAAAATCATAAAAATAGCGTGGTTAGAATTAAATTCTTGCCACATTTTTTGGATATTAAATCCAATTAACTAAAAAAACAAGGAAAAAATATGTCAACAACAATAAAATGTCCAAATTGTAGTGAAAAAATAGATGTCAATGAAATTTTATATCATCAATTAGAGAATGAATTAAAAGAGAAAAATTTAATAGAACAAAAAAAGCTTGAAGAGAAAAATAAAAAGAGAGAACTAAAATTAGAAAAAGAGTTTGATAAGCTCAAAGCTAAAGAGAAAAAGTTTGAAGAGGAGTTGAGGGAGGCTACAAAAAGGCAACTTAAAGTTGAAAAACAAAAACTTCATAATGAGCTTAAAAGAGAGCTTCAAGCAGAACAGAATGAGTCTATTGCACTGCTTCAAAAAGAGCTAAATGAAAAATCTGAACAGGTCAAAGAGCTAAATAGGTCAAAGATAGAGATAGAGAAGCTCAAACGAGAAAAATCCGAAATTGAGTCCAAAGCGAAGGCAGAGGCACAGATGGCTTTGAGTCAACAACTCCAACTCGAAAAAGAGAAGCTTCAAAAAGCTCTACAAGAGCAAAATGAGCTGAAATTTCGTCAAAAAGATGAGCAATTGGAACAGATAAAACGAGAGCTTGAAAATGCAAGACGAAAGGCAGAGCAAGGTTCAATGCAGATTCAGGGTGAAGCTTTGGAGTTGGCTATTGAGTCTTGGTTGTCATCTCAGTTTCCTTTTGATAGCATAGATGAGGTCAAAAAGGGTGCATTTGGAGCTGATTGTGTTCAGACAATTCATACTCGTGAGTTACAAAATTGTGGTATTATCTGTTATGAGAGCAAAAATACCAAGGCGTGGAGTGATGGGTGGATAACCAAGCTCAAACAGGATATGCTAGGAGTCAATGCTGATATAGGGGTTTTGGTCACTTCTGTCTACCCTAAAAATATGAAACGAATGGGGTTTGTAGATGGGATTTGGGTCTGCTCTTTGGATGAGTTTAAAGGGTCGGTATCTCTGTTACGAGAGAGTTTAATTCGTGTCCATAAGACAGTACAAAAAGAGGAGAATAAATCTGACAAAATGAGTCTGCTCTATAGTTATATGACAAGCAATGAGTTCTCTATGCAGATGAAAGCGATTGTGGATGGATTTATAAAGATGAAAAAGGAGCTAGACAAAGAGAAACGCTCACTAATGGCTTCATGGAAACGGCGTGAAAAGACTATTGATGGGGTATTAGCAAATACAACAGAGATGTATGGAGCATTACAAGGAATAGCAGGTAGTTCAGCCATTGCACATATTGATGCTTTAGAATTATTAGATTAGGGTGTTTTCCCACGAAAACACCATCAAAACCTTCAAATACAGAAGTTCAAGTTATTGACAATATAGCATGTTTATTTACTACCAAATTTTAGAACAGAGATAAGCTTAAAATGATACACTTTCAAAAATAAAAGGAGAACGCCATGTCCCCACAAAAACGAGCAACGATAATAGCCAGTGTCGTTGCTACCATTTTAACTATTGTCAAGTTCACCATAGGTGTGGCTTCAGGTTCTGTAGCAGTTTTAGCTTCAGCTATAGATTCACTACTTGATACTGTTATCTCTATCTTTAACTTTTTTGCAATTAAAAAATCAGAAGAGAAGGCAACCGATAGGTTTCAGTATGGAAAAGGTAAAGTACAAGCGATAGCCGCGGTAATTGAGGGTACTGTTATAACACTCTCTGGGCTTTATATTATCTATGAGGCGATTAGAAAAGCTGTAGAGGGCAGTGAGACTACACTTCTTAATCCTGCGATTATAGTTATGCTTTTCTCTATAGCTGTTACTTTTTTATTGGTTGAGTATCTTATGCGAGTTGCTAAAAAGACAAACAATATCGTTATCAAATCAGATGCCTTACACTATAGAACAGACCTTATTAGTAATGGGGTTATTCTGCTCTCTTTGCTTTTGGTCTATTTGACCAATTGGAATATTATTGATGCGATTTTTGGTTTTGGGATAGGGATTTATATTATCTACTCTGCGTATGAGATTATAGAAGAGGGGATTTATATCCTGCTTGACCATGCACTAGATGATGAGATTGTAAAAAAAATAGAGAATAAAATAGATGAACATCCACTAGTCAATAGTTACCATTGGCTAAAAACACGAACAGATGGTAGTAGCAATTTTGTAGAGTTTCATTTGGTGCTAGAGCCTGAAATGACTCTCTTGGAGGCACACCGTATCTCTGACGCTATAGAGGAGAGGATAGCCAAAATTGATAATAAGAGACGATGGATTATTACCCCTCACTATGACCCTTATGATGATGAGGATATAAATAATGCTACAAGAGATGGTAGACCTTTGGGAGATATAGAGTGATATATCTGTTATCTCCTTTAAAAAAAGAGGGAACTCATTCTCTTCCGATGATTTCATTTAAGATTATAACCGATAGTATAGAATTTTTGAACTGTGATACTTTGATGTTTACATCCAAACAGGCTGTTGTCACTGCTGATACTATTGATAAAAATTGGAAAAATTATCCCTCTATTGCGATTGGTGGAGCTACGAAAAAAAAGATAGAGGAGTTCGGAGGTGAAGTTATCTATCATCCCAAAAAGTTTTATGGTAAATCTTTGGCAGAGGGGATAAAAGAGCAGTTTTATCAGAGAAAAATACTCTATCTGCGTCCTAAAGAGGTCTCCTTTGATAGTAAGGGATTTTTGGCAAAGGAGGGTATAGAGCTACAAGAGCAGATACTCTATGAGACCTCTTGTAAACATTATGATGCAAAAGAGAAGCCAAAAAAAAATGCCATTATTATTTTCACCTCACCATCGACCATAAAGTGCTTTTTTAAAAATTTCTTTTGGGATGAGAGTTATATAGCTATATTAATAGGAAAAGCTACAAAAGAACACCTACCAGACTACTGTTTTTATGAGGTGGCAGATATGCCTTTAATAGACTCATGTATCAAAAAAGCTAAAGAAATAGCTCAAAACAGTGACATTTGTTAAAATTTATTGTATAATTCTATTAACCTGAGTGGTTCGACTACTGTAATATGTGGTCCAACATTATCTATTGTGGGACATGTAGATGGCTAGGGAGAGGATGGTTTCGTTTGAGTTAGGCAGTGCCGACGAGAAGCTGTCCCCAGAGTAGTCACTCCCTCCTACACCGTTGGCTTTTAGGGCCGGCTCTTAACAGAACGGCCACTTGGGTATTTAGGAATGTAAAATAAATAACTACCAACTTTCAAAGGCAACTAAAAGCACATCTTTAACTCTAGTTTTCCTTGAATTACGGGGAGTAGTCCTGCGTCAAACTATAGCTAAATCTGTACTCTTATTTACCTATGAAAATTGACACTTATTTATTTTACATTCCTTAACTATAAAATCCAAGTCATTTATCAATGTTTTAAAATACTTTATAGTGTATAATATTGCTTATATAGTTTTAACTATTTTATTGGAGAAGTTTTAAGTGAATATATTAATAATTGGTGCTGGTGGACGAGAGTACTCTATTGGGATGGCTCTTAAAAAAGATGAGAGCGTAGAGAGTTTATATTTTGCTCCTGGTAATGGGGCTACAGATGAGTTAGGTACAAATCTGACAATTTCTGATTTTGATGAGTTGGGTGATTTTTGTGAAGCAAACTCTGTTGATTTGACAATAGTAGGTCCAGAAGCTCCTTTGGTTGATGGTATTGTAGATAGATTCGAGGCTAGAGGATTGACTATTTTTGGTCCATCTGCCAAGGCCGCACAGCTAGAGGGGTCTAAAATTTTTATGAAAAACTTTTTGGCTCGTCACAGTGTTCCAACAGCGAAGTATATAGAGACAGACTCTATAGAGGATGCATACAGGTTTATTAACTCATTAGATGCTCCTATTGTGGTCAAAGCAGATGGGCTTTGTGGTGGCAAAGGTGTAATTATTGCCCAAAGTAGAGATGAAGCAAAAAAGGTAGCAGGAGAGATGCTCTCAGGTAGCTCATTTGGTGATGCAGGGACATCTATTGTGATAGAAGAGTTCCTTGATGGTTATGAGCTTTCTGTTTTTGCTATATGTGATGGTAAAGATTTTGTAGTTTTACCTGCTGCCCAAGACCATAAGCGACTTCTTAATGGAGACCAAGGTCCAAATACAGGTGGGATGGGTGCTTATGCTCCAACACCACTGGTAAATGATGAGATTTATAGAAAACTAGATGAGCGAGTTATTATCCCAACACTAGAGGGGATGAGAGATGAGGGAATGCCGTTTAAGGGGGTTCTCTTTATGGGTGTAATGGTTGTAGATGGTGAGCCTATTATCTTGGAGTACAATGTCCGTTTTGGTGACCCTGAGTGTGAGGAGTTAATGCCACTACTTAAATCTCCTGCAAGTGAGCTATTTTATAAGGCGGCTACTGGTGATTTGAAAAATGCAACTATTGAGTTTTATGATAAGTATGCTGTTGGTGTAGTTATGGCTAGTCAAGATTATCCATACAAAAGCTCTCCTCCTGCCCAGATTATTATTGATGATATTGTTCATGATGATTTAGAGGCGAACTCTCATATCTCTTTTGCAGGGGTAACACGAGGTGATGATGGTAAGCTTTATGCTACAGGTGGTAGGGTGCTTGTCTGTGTGGGGATGGGTGATAGTATTGCAGAGGCTCAAAGCAGAGCTTATATGTTGGTAGGTCAAGTTCACTTTGTAGGTAAACAGTGTAGAACGGATATAGCGTATCAAGCACTTTAGGAGTAGTAATGCATAAGATTGGTGAGTATCAAATCGCTACAAAAGGGAAGCGTTCTGTAGCTTTTTTGATTGATAGTTTTGTTATTACTCTATTTTTGATTGCTATCTATACTAAGCAGTGGATAGTGGCAGTAAATAGTGAAGATTTTACTATCTTTTTTACAAATGATAAGTTTTTGGTTATCTCTCTTTTGGGTTTTATATATCATGCACTCTTTGTATGGCAAAATGGTATGACTTTAGGCAAGATGCTAATGAAGATTCGTGTTATTGAGATAGATACAGCCTCTACCCCCTCACTCACTACGGCACTTCTTCGCTCTGGATTTAGAATTATTAGTGATAACTCCATAATGTTAGGTTATATATGGGCATTTTTCTCTCCGATATGCCAATCCTTGCATGATAGGATGGCAAAGACTGTTGTTGTGGATGCGTAGCTTTACTTTTTTCTTAATACTATCGAGTGTAGTTTTTGCAAAAGAGACTATTGAAATTTTTGCAAAAAATGTTATAGCCAAAGATAACTCTGTCTCTGCTAATAATAGTGTGGTTATACTCTATGAGGGTTCGATGATTAAGGCAGATAGTGCATTTTATGATAGAAACTCTTCTCTTCTCACTTTAAGGGGAAAAGTTGAAATGATAGGGTTTGATGATAGAGTACTTGCCTCTGAAAAGTTGATTATTAACACCAAGGATAAATCTGTAAATATAGCAAAGGTCTTTTTATCGGGAGATGAAGATTTGTGGATAGATGCCTCTTCTGCTAACAAAAAAGAGACACACTATAAACTCTTTAATAGTAGAATATCTAGTTGTAATAAGCTCAACCCTGATTGGACGATAGAGTTTGATGAGGCAGACTATTATGAGGATAGAAACTTTGTAACCATGGAGGGTGCAAAGTTGAGATTTTATGATACTACTGTTTTTTATCTACCCTATTTGGCTCTTCCTACTCTAAATGAGAGAACAACAGGTCTACTTTTTCCAAACTTTAAACTCTCTGATAGAGAGGGATTTTTGTATGAACAACCTATCTTTTATGCTCCATCTAATAGTTGGGATATGGAGTTGAATCCTCAAGTGAGGAGTAAAAGAGGTGTTGGTTCTTATCTCACAACTCGTTTTGTCGATTCAAATCACTCAGAGGGTTTTGTGAGAGTAGGGTACTTTCTAAATGATAAAGATTATGTTAGAAGAAACAATACAAACAAAGAGCATTGGGGAACAGAGCTATCTTATAAATCTATAGACTTTTTACCAATGGGTGGTGGGGGTAAAGACTATAACAGTGCATTTTATTTTAATGGAACTTATCTCAATGATAGAGAGTATCTAAATCTGCAAAAGGATTCGGTCTCTGCTCTAGTAACTTCTAATCTGATTGAATCTCGTCTCAATATGTTTTTATATAATGAAGAGAATTATTTTGGTCTCTATGGAAGATATAACATAGATACAAGTCAAGAAAATAATTATAGAACTATACAAGATATCCCCTCTCTACACTACCATCATTATATGAAGCATATTGCAGATAGTAAATTCTTTTATACTATAGATGCACGACTCCACAACTATACAAGAGTTGAGGGGTCTAGGGCATCACAACTTCAGATGGATGTTCCCTTGACCTATTATGACTCATTTTTTGATGATTTTGTAGACCTCTCTATATCAGAAAATCTCTATCTAAGTAGAGTTGATTTTAGAAATCTGTCACTAGACGAGGATAAGGGGAATTATTACTACTATCGAAACTATCATAAAATTAAACTCTCTAGCGATTTAGTCAAAAGATATGGTGGCTCTATACACAATCTTAGCCCCTCTTTGACCTATATTCAACCTAGTATAGAGAGAGAATCTCATCCATATAGAGAATTAATAGATGAAAAAAAGGAGCTATTTGCAACTCAAACACAAGAAGAACAACTCTCTTTGGCTCTAAGTCAATACTACTATAGTCAAAAGTTAGATATGAGCCTGTTTCATCGTTTTGGATATACCTCATATCCACAGAGAGTAGAATCAAGGGGTGATTTTAACAATGAGATGGGATATAATGGAGAGGATATAAGACTATACTCTAATTTAACTTATGCTTGGAATGAGAAACAGATTCGCTCATTAATCTCATCTATTGGATATAATCAAAACAACTATGATATAATGTTAACTCACTTTTATAATAATGATTTTTTATATGATAATAAGAAAACAAGTTTTTTACAGAGTGAGTTTATGCATAGTTATAGTGATAAAAACTCTTGGTTTGTCAATTTTGACTATGATTTAGAGCAGTTATACAATCACCAATGGAAGTTGGGTTGGTCGCATAAACAGAAGTGTTGGTCTGCTAGAGTTAGTGTAGGACAAGAGGTTGTACCCAATGTGGATAACTCTTTTAGAAATACAGCACTCTATCTGGAACTCAATCTAAATCCTATTGGTGGGATAGAACAAAATATAGAAGAGAGCTTCTCTTCAGAAGGTAATAAATAGGTGAAAACAGAAGCAAAAGTCGGTCTTTTTATAACACTCTCGTTGGTTTTTCTTTTTGGTCTATTGTCACAGCTTAGTAGCTTTGATAATATGTTTAAAAAGAGCTATCCTCTTATGGCAAAAATAGATGATGGTTCAGGATTGAAACCAAAAGCAAAAGTAAAACTCAAAGGTGTCACTATTGGTTATGTTGATAGTATATCGCTAGAGAATAATGATGTTATGACACATCTTCTTATTGATGATGGTGTAGTGATACCTGATGACTCTATTATTATTGTTTCCCAAGACTCTCTTTTGGGTGGAAAGTTTTTAGATATAAGACCTGGAATCTCAACAGATGCTCTAAGAGCAAATATGCTTTTAGAGAAACAAGAGAAGCAGTCTAGTATATCAGACGCTTCAACTGCCGCAGATGAGGCTTTTCAGGAGATTAAGCTACTAGTCAAGGAGATTAGAGGTATGCTAAAGAGTGGAGCCAAAGATGATATAGAGGAGTCTTTGGCAAATATAAATGAGTTTACAAAACTTTTGGCTTCGATTAGTACAGAGGATAATAAGACGATTCATGAGATACTTGAAAATGCAAATGAGACTTTAAGAGGTTTTACAACGGTAGGTGCTGATATTACTAAGACTACAAAAAAATTTAATAAAACAGCCGATGAGTTTACCTCTGTTGCTAAAAATTTCAACAAAGATTTACCTGCTATAATGGCAAAGATTGATAGTATTACAACTTATTTAGAGAGCATAGGAGCAACACTTGATGCAAAGCTTCCTCCAGCGATGGATAAGTTTGTAAAGCTAGAGGATAATCTAAACGATACTATTGAGAAAAAAGATAGTAGCTTGAACAAAGCATTAACCTCTGTGGATGGTTTCTTTACTGAAGGTACAGAGACTATGGAGAAGATAGATAAGTATCTTGATAGTATGATAAAAAGTGAACTCCATGTTGAACTAAGGGCTGATGAGGTTTATGATGATGGTGGATACTCAAAGACACAATTTAATCTAGCACTCAAACCTGATGCAACTAGATACTATATGATAGGTCTTACCTCTGCACCAAGTTTTCAAAAAGATGATGAGTTCTCTAGGGGATTTGCAGGTAATAAAAAACATGAGAGTGGAGAGTATCTCTTCTCTGCACAATATGGTAAACGATTTGATGATTTGCTTTTCCGTATAGGTATTATAGAGGGAGCAGGTGGTTTTGGTGTTGATTATTTTGGATGGAACGATACACTTAAGCTCTCTGCAAATCTATATGATTTTAATGCAGTTAATGATGTTAGAGGTGTTAATCCTAACTTCTCTACTACAGTGAGGTATCAGTTTTTTAGACATATCAATGCTTATCTAAGTGCCAATAATCTTTTAAATAGCAGAGCTAATAGTATCTCAGCAGGGTTTGGTGTTAGTTTTGTTGATAATGATCTTAAAAATCTTCTAGGCTCGGCTGCGAGTGCTGGAAAATAGATGTATAAGAGCTTAAGAGTAGAGAGTTGTCTCTTTAGAGATAGAGAGGATGCTTGTGAGAGAGTTATCAATATTTTACCAAAGGAGATACTAAAAGCAGAAGAGACTGTTGTGCTAGGTGTAAGTGAAGGGGGAGTCTATTTTGCTAACAAGATTGCCAAAGCATTGGGGGCTAGGATGGATATTCTTATAACAGAGTCTATCTACTCTGAAGTTAATCCAAAATTAGCAATAGCTATGGTTGGGGAGACTGAACAGATAGTGATGCATAAGGCACTTATTGATGCTTTTGATATATCAAAAGATTATATCTATAGTGAAGCAGAGAGAAAATATAGAGAAGAGATTTCAACCTATATAGATAAGTATAGAGGAGGTCAAGTTCTTGATGGTCTCGATAAAAAATTTGTACTACTAGTAGATGAGTGTGTAGAGACAGGTTTGACAATGATGACTGCAATAAAAACAGTAATCTCTCTAGGGGCAAAAAATGTTTTTATCGCAGTTCCGATTCTTGATAATCTAGTTTATGAGAATTTAGTTAAAGTTTGTGATGACCTTTTTTGTCCATCCAAAATTGATGACTATATCTCTATAGATTATTATTATGAAATTTTAGAGCAGTTCTCTTATGAAGAGATAGACAAGATAATGAGTAATAAGAGTAAATTAAAAAAGGAAAGAATAGAAAATGAGTGAACAGATTATAGAGATTAATTGTAATAATTTAGATGAGAGATATAGTTTTAATAAAGTTGCAAAACAGGCAAGTGGGGCAGTACTATATCATTGTGGGGATGCTGTACTTTTAGCCGCAGTGGCAATCGACCTAAAACCTGTAGATGAGGATTTTTTGCCTCTAACTGTACAATATATAGAAAAAGCTTATGCAGCAGCTAGAATCCCAGGTGGATTTGTCAAAAGAGAGACAAAACCTGGTGATTTTGAGACATTAACATCCAGAATTATTGATAGAAGTTTAAGACCACTTTTTCCAAAAGGTTTTCACTATCCAGTTGTATTGACTATTACTGTACTAAGTGCTGACTCAAAAGTGGATATGCAAGTGGCTAGTTTACATGCAGCATCTGCAGCACTATACACATCAGATATTCCTGTCAATCAAGTAGTATCTGCTGTGCGTATTGGAAAGATAGATGATGAGCTTATGATAAACCCAACTCTAATAGAGCAGGAGGACTCTACACTTGACCTTTTAGTTGTAGGGAGTGGTTCTGATATACTGATGATAGAGATGTGTGTAAAAGCCTCTCAAAAAGAGCATGTTCAATCAATAAATGAACTAGATGAGGATGAATTTATAGAGATTATAGATACTGCACAAGGTGCTATTAAAGAGGCTACTAGTGAGTATAAAAAAGGTTTTGAACCTGCTAAAAAAGATGAAATAGAGATTGTCTTAGCAGAAGATAGAGAGGATGAAAAGCTCTATAAGTTCATAGAAGATAACTATGCAGAGGCAGTATCAACTGCTGTTCAATCTATGGCAAAAAGTGAAAGAAGTCAAGCTCTAAAAGAGGTTCGCCAAACAATTATAGATGCATTAGAGGCAAAAGGTGAAGAGGCAGACAAAGATTTAGTATCTAAGATGCTAGATGCTTATAAAAAATCAGTTGTTCGTTCACTTATTTTGGACAGTTCTATAAGAGCAGATGGTAGAGCCTTGGATGAAGTTCGTCAGATTGATATTGAGACCAATATCTTGCCATCAGTTCACGGCTCTTGTCTATTTACAAGAGGTCAGACACAAGCTTTGGTGACAGCAACACTTGGGGATAGCAAGTCTTCACAATCTCATGAGTTAATAACATCTAAAAATCCTCAATATGAGACATTTATGGTTCACTATAACTTCCCTGCTTTTTCAGTTGGAGAAGCAAAACCAGCAAGAGCCCCAGGGCGACGAGAGTTAGGTCATGGAAATCTTGCAAAGAGAGGATTAGAGCCTACTCTTGATTTGGGTAGAGATGGAATAGTGCGATTGGTATCAGAGATTTTAGAGTCAAATGGTTCATCATCTATGGCTACAGTTTGTGGAGGTTCACTTGCCTTAAAGGCTGCTGATGTTGAGTCATCTAAATTGGTAGCAGGAATTGCTATGGGACTAGTGACTGATGGAGAGAAAAACTGTGTGCTTTCAGATATTATGGGACTTGAAGACCATGATGGAGATATGGATTTCAAAATCACAGGTACAGCTGATGGTATCACAGCAATGCAGATGGATATAAAGCTTGGTGGAATAGAAGCAGAGGTTCTAAAAGAGGCACTATATCAAGCAAAAGAGGGGCGACTTCATATTTTAAATATTATGGAAGAGGCACTTAAAAATTTAACACCAAGTAAAGCTCTACCATCATCTGCTATTTTTAAGATTGATTCAAATCATATTCCTGCTATTATCGGAAAAGGTGGTGGAACTATCCGTGAAATTATCGAGAAGTATGGAGTGAGTATAGATATAGATAGAGATGCAAACTCTGTCAAAATTACTGGTGACTCAAAAGAGAGTGTTGCTGATGCTAAGGCATATATAGATAATATTACCTCTACACCTACTAAAAAACAGATGAAGTATGAGATAAACAAACAGTATACAGGAAAAATTAAAAAAATTGTTGAGTTTGGTATGTTTATCGAGATGCCAGATGGGTATGATGCACTTCTTCATATATCTAAAGTGACTAAAGATAGAATCAAGACCCTTAATGGTATTTATAATGTTGGGGATGCTATTGATATTATTGTTTTAGAACAAAAGGGTAAAAAAGTGGAGCTTTGTACTCCTGCTTATCTGTTCTAAATATTTTTTTGTGTATGTTTGTGTCGGGGAGAGGACACCCCGACCTACTTTTATATTTTTTTCTTTGCTTTAATAATCATTATATATTAAATAAGATATAATCGCGTCGTTTATACGAAGTGATAAGTAGGGAAACAGGTTGCATTTATGTGCTTGTTGGTGATGTTTTACATCATTTACGCTATCCGAACGGACTTTGGAAGACAGTCGAAGGGGACTTAAAGCCCATTAATTTAAGGATATTTAAATGAAAAAGTTTTTCTTACTTTTCTTGGCACTTGGTGCTGTTGCATTTGCAGATGGCGATGGTGAATCTATGATTAAAGCATACTCAGTAGTGGCTGCTGGTGTTGGTCTTGGTCTTGCTGCTCTTGGTGGGGCTATCGGTATGGGTCATACTGCTGCTGCTACTATTGCTGGTACAGCTAGAAACCCAGGTCTTGGTGGTAAATTGATGACTACTATGTTTATTGCTCTTGCGATGATTGAAGCACAGGTAATTTATACACTAGTTATTGCACTAATTGCTCTTTATGCTAACCCATTCCTTGGATAGGTTTTAGTTTAAAGACTAGATAAGGTTAGAGTGGTATAATGCCACTCTAATATAGGGTTTCGATAAGCCTTTTTAAGTTATTAGAATGCACCAGTGGTGGAACGGTAGACACGCGGGCTTGAGGGGCTCGTGCTTCGCGGCGTGGAGGTTCAAATCCTCTCTGGTGCACCACTTTTTTTTAAAATCACAATTTTTTATTTTATAGATGTATAAGAAGATAAAAAAATAAGGATAATCCTTATTTCTTTATCTCTTTATGCACAATAGTAGTCAAGCCAAGAAGTTTCCAACCTTGAAATCCACTTCTATAGTAAAAGAGTTTATCTTTTGGATATTTGTATTTTAACATACCCTCTATAAAGTGTTTTGACTGTTCACACCATACACCATTGTCAAAAATAGCTAACTCTTTTGCATTTGAAAAGTCCCAACTTCCATCTGCTTTTACTTTCATACCTAAGATTTTAAATATCTTCTCTGCTTTTGCTTTTGAAGCGTTTTGTATAACCGTATAAGGGATATTAACAGCAGAGGGGATAGTCTCTAGTTCAAACCAACTTTTAAGTCTACTATCAACAACAATCCCTTTGTTGGTAGTAACTTTATCTTTAGTGAACTTTAATAACTCTACCTCTTCAATATTTTGAATATCTTTATCTCTCTTTGTAGGCTGTATACAGAAAGGAGGACAAGACCTTGATGTTTTGGTATAGTCATCAGTTAGGCGATTGTTGGTATCTTGTATCCTCTGTATCTTAATAGCTTGACCAGAGTTGGTGGTCATGACAAAAGGTATCTCGCTGGTAATTTTAACAGGGATATAGTCCTCTTTTGTATTTTGTGCCAAAAGTAGTGCTGTAAAGAGTGGTAGTATAAGTAGTTTTTTCATTTTTTTCCTTTTATTTAGATAAGTTGTTTCTACAGATAATGTCCCCCTTATCTGTAGATTTTTTTGGACAGATTAAGGAATTCTAACTCTTTGACCAATATATATTTTGTCTGGTCGTCTAAGAATGTCAGGATTTGCTTGGTATATCTTTTTGTATTCCATTACATTACCATAGTACTTTTTCGCAATTTTACCTAGTGTGTCACCTTCTTTTATAATTATATATCTCATCTCTTGTTTTCGTGTTTCAACCTCTTTGGTAATTGATGCTGTATAGTCATTATCAGTAGTTGGTATTAAATCTTCTGTATCGACAACACTTGAAATTTCATCAGATAGTTTACTTAAATCATCACTACTATCAGATGCACTCTCTTTTAATACAACTTTGTTGTATATATCAGTATCTTTACTAAGAGTAGTCGCCTGTTTTTGATTATCAGAATCAGAGATAGAGTCAATGCCATCAGAGAGAGATGAGAGTGAATCAACTTCGGCACCAGAGAGAGACTCCATTAGTTGACTATCTTGTTCCTGCTCTTCAGGAGTGGCTGTTGAGCTTGGAGTAGAAACTGTAGACTCTTTGTTACTTTTGTCTTTATTTATGTTCATCATAACCATCCGAACGACCTTGGCAACATCCTCTGAAGTCATTTTTACATCACTATTCTCTATTTGTTTGGCAATTTTATCTGCTTGAGTTGACTCTTTAGATGTTGCTATTTCAGTATCTTTATCTTGTATCGATTCTTGAGCTTTACTTGTGCTGTTATCACCTGAACTTGAACCATTCATGCTTTTCCAACCAAAGTATCCTACTGCAACGATAAGGAGTAGAAGTAATAAAATAATAATCATCTTCTTGCTACTTCCTTTATTGTCTCCTCCTGAAATTTCTGCTCCACGCACTTCTTGAGCGTAATAGTTGTTATATTCATCCTGATTGTATTCATCTTTATTTAACATTTTTTCTCCTTTCTGTTTAAATAAACGCTTTTATCCTTGAGGCTTTAGAGTCGTTAACCCCAATATCTGCCAATATTGCATTCCTCCTCGATAGTATTTTATTTTAGATTTTGGGTATCCTAAATGGACTAGGTTTTTCATAGCACGGACACCTTGTTGACACCATGGTCCATTATCAAAAATTAGAACGGTCTGTGCTTCGGAGAAGTCCCATTTTCCAGAGCTATTTTTTGCACCAAATAGTTCGAATATTTGACCGATAAAAGGATTTTCGCCTTTCGTAGAGAGTATAGAAAATGGTATATTAATAGAGCCTGGAATAGTCCCCACTTGGTGCCATTTGGGCATTCTTGCATCCACTAAAAGTCCTGTATTGTCGTTAACCTCTTTTGATATAAAATCAATAACATCAAGTTCAGTAACGGTCTCTATACCTTTAATAGGTTCAAAAGGCTGTATAGTAAAAGGGGGAGCAGGTCTCGAAGTTTTGGTGTATGAGTTTTTAAGTTTGTTGCTTGTATCTTGGATTCTCTCTATTCTAACTGCTTCACCATTGATATCAACATCAACAAATGGAAGCCCCTTTTTTATATTTACCTCTACTGCACTTAGTGTTGTTATAAGAAGAGATAAAGATAAAAGTCTACCTACTAGTAAAAATTTCCGTGTCTTCATGACCACCCCTTGTTTTTAAATATAATGCAAAAATCATCTGCCCAATAAATAACTATCTGCGTTAAGTTTTATTTTATCTGAATTTTTCTTAGTGAATTATGAAGTTATTACTATTTCTTGAAATTAGACTGGATATTATTACAAGAGTTATAATTTTTGGATAAAATATATTTATAATTATATACAATTTTACCCAAGCCAAAGGAGATATTGAATTTTTTGATGTTAAAATGATATTACATCAAGCTATTGAATAGATGTTTTTGATAAAATAGAACTTAATAGAAAATAAAAGGGTTTTTTTGAAATATGTAATATATATATCGGTACTGTTTTTTATTATTGCTTGTGTAGTAGCAATAGATTCTAACAAGAGCAAGGATTTGAATAGTTCTACAGAGAGCAATGACTCAATAGCTATGCTAGTAGAAAATGGTAGCAAAAGTGAGGAGCTTCAACTAGCTGAACTAGAAGCTAAAATGAGAGCAGAGAGTTTGGCTATGAAGTCACAATATGATATATCATTGAAAAAACTTGAGACAGACAACACAAAGATACTCAACGAGAAAGAGGTTGCGTTAGCTAAATTAGAGAGTGATAAGGAGATAGCAAAAGAGAAGGAGTCAAATAGAAAAGAGCTATCTATCTTGGAGTTAAAGAGTAGAGAGAAGATGGCTTTGGCAAAATTAGATAGCAAAAAAGAGTTATCCCAAGGTCAAAAAGAGTTGGATAGAATAAACTCTTCAAATAATAAAGAGATAGCTCTAGCTAAACTAAAAAGTCAAAAAGAGTTAGCTGATAAAAATATAGCTTTTTATAAGATGATTGCTATAATGGTAGTTGGTTTAGTGGTATTGGCTCTACTAATTGTCTATTTTATAAACCGTAGAAAGAGAAAAAATGAGCTACAGATACATGAAGATGAACTTCGTCACAAAGAGTATATGGAGGCTAGTAGACAACACAATGAACATATTGGTAAGATGCTCGATGTTATTACTGATGCCAATGCTGATAAAGGTGTTAAAAAAGAGATTGTAAGACTATTAAAAGACCAAGGTAAAAAAAGTAATTTAATAGAACATAAGAGGAGGTAGTAAATATTTACTACTTTTTAAACCACCCCTTAACCCTTTTAAATGCATCTTCAAAGCTACTGTTGTGAGGTTTACTCTCAACTCCAAAACTCTCTTGAAGTTTTTTAAGTAGCTCTTTTTGTTCATCTTTTAATTTTTTAGGATAGATAACTTTTATCTGTGCTATTAGCTTTCCTTTTTGTCCTGTATGGACATCTGCTACACCCTCATTTCGGAAAACAAACTGCTCTTTATCTTTTGTTCCTACTTTGAGATTAAGCTCTAACTTCCCATCTAGCGATGGTATGGTAATTGTATCTCCAAGTACTGCTTGGGTAAAGAATACAGGAACTTCTATATAGATATTTGACCCCTCACGGATAAAGTGTTCATCATCTTGAACGCTAAAAGTTAGATATAGGTCTCCTCGTTGACCACTTTTTGCTTGATTACCGTAACCCTGAGCTCTAAGACGGTTTCCAGAGTCAACACCTGCTGGGATATTGATGGTGATGGTATCTGGCTCTTCATGGTATCCTCTACCTGAACATGACCGACATGAGCTTATCGCTTTTCGCCCTTGTCCTTTACATTTTGGACAGGTTTGTGCAAATGACATAAAGCCTTGTTTCATAACTACTTGACCTTGACCATTACAGTAGTCACAATTATCTAGTTTTCCTCCCTCTGCACCAGTACCTTGACAGTCATTACAAGGGACTTTGTATCTTATATCTATCTTTTTTTCTACTCCAAAGATAGCTTCATTAAATTTTAGTGAATACTCAACCTCAAAATCTAGGTTATACTTTTGGCTGGGTTCTCTTCTTCTGTGACTGTTACCAAATCCACCAAAGCCTCCACCACTAGCTCCACCAAACATAGAGTTGAAGATATCCATAATATCATCCATATTTTGGTGACCACCAAAGCCACCTCCACCTTGTCTATTGAGTCCAGCTTTTCCGTATTGGTCATAGATAGCTCTTTTTTTGTCATCACTTAGTACTTGATACGCTTCATTGATTATTTTAAACTTCTCTTCTGCCTCAGTATCACCTTGGTTTCGGTCTGGGTGATACTTCATTGCAAGTTTTCTATAGGATTTTTTTAGCTCTGTTCCTGAACAGTCTCGACTAACCTCCAAAGCTTCATAGTAGCAAAGTTCACTCATAAATTATCTCCAAATATTTAAATTGGGCGAATTCTACCATATTTTTGATATAATTTCGGATAATTTAAGAATTGAGATTAATGGAGTAAAAAATGGTAAAACATATAGTAATGTTTGATTTTAAAGATGAGAATAAGCAGGAGAATATAGCAAAAGCAAAAGAGATGTTGGAGGCTTTAGTAGATAGTGTTCCATCTCTAAATAGTATAGAGGTTGGTATCAATTTTTCGCAGGAGGCTAGAGCTATGGATTTGAGTATCTATACTGAGTTTGATGATAGGGCAGGGCTTGAAGCGTATGCTAATCATCCTGAACATCTAAAAGTAGTAGAGTTTATTAAAAGAGTAGTAATTAGCTCAAAAGTCTCTGATTATATTACTAGTGTAAGTTAAAGCTACCTATCTTTTTGATAAAATACATCTAATTTTTTATAAGGGTAAATTTTATGAGTAAAGATATTTGTGAACTTTGTGGTTTGGTAGATGGGTTAAGAGATTATGAAGTAGCACCAAGGAGTGAGTCGATTGTTATCTGTTCTACTTGTGCATCATCAATTGATGACCCAACCAAAGATGTAAAGCATTGGCACTGTTTAAATGATAGTATGTGGAGTGAAGAACCTGCTGTACAGGTTATGGCATATCGTATATTGACAATGCTAGGTTCACAAAATCAACTAGATATGATGTACCTTGAACCTGAGGTTGAAGCGTGGGCAAAAGAGGGGATAAAAGAGCAAAATGCAGAGTCTGTTAGAGATAGTAATGGTACTATTTTGGAAGAGGGTGATTCTGTATCTATTATCAAAGACTTAGTTGTAAAGGGTGCTGGATTTACTGCAAAGCAGGGGACTACAGTTAAAAATATTCAGATGGTTAAAGATGACCCAACACATATCCAAGGTCGAGTAAATGGGACTAAGATTTTTATTTTGACTAAATTTTTGAAGAAACTGTAATAAATTGATGATTTTATTGAGACAAGGCAGTGTCATTGTCTCTACAATATTTTTTAATGGCATTGGGCTAATCAATTGGTGGATTACAACTCTTCTAACCAAATAGCCATATCTGCATCACTTGGCATCTTCCAATCGGCTCTAGGACTCAAAGAGATAGTACCAACTTTGGGACCATCAGGCATACATGAGCGTTTGAACTGTTGGGTAAAAAATCTCCAGATAAATTTTTTTAACCATTTTCTAATCGTCTCTTCATCATATTTGTCAAATGCATGATTGGCTAAAAATAGAATTTTGCTAGGCTCTGCACCATATTTTATAAAGTGATAGAGGAAGAAGTCATGTAGCTCATAAGGTCCAACTATGGACTCTGTCTCTTGGACTATATTATCTCTATCATGAGGAAGAAGCTCTGGGCTAATAGGGGTGTCGAGTATATCATCTATTATATCTGCTATCTCAATATTTTGTTTATAATACTCTATCACATATTTTATAAGTGTTTTTGGTATAGATGAGTTGATAGCATACATGCTCATATGGTCACCATTATAGGTACTCCAACCCAAAGCAATTTCACTCAAATCTCCTGTACCTATTACCAATCCCCCCTCTCTGTTGGCTGTATTCATCAAAATAGAGGTTCTAGCCCTTGCTTGAACATTCTCATAGGTTACAGAGTGGTCATCAGGGTTATGACCGATTGATTCAAACTCTGCTAGTGAGATTTTTCTAATATCAGCCTCTCTTAGTGTTACACCTAGTAGTTTACATAGTTGTGTAGCATTGTTTTTGGTTCTTGTTGTTGTTCCAAACCCTGGCATGGTAATAGCGATAATATCTCTGCTATCCCAGCCCATTATCTCAAAGGCTCTATGTGTAGAGAGTAGGGCTAGAGTGGAGTCTAATCCACCAGAGATACCGATAATGGCTTTTTTAATATGTGCATGAGTCATCCGTTTTATAAGTCCATGAGCTTGGATATTGATTATCTCTTCACAACGATGTTTTTTTTCTTGATATATAGAGGGGACAAATGGCATAGGGTTTATAAATCGTTCTAGTTTTTTAATCTTTGGAGTAGAGGAGATAGTTATGGTTCTAATAGTTTTTTTTCGTGCATCACAGTAGCTAGACTCACTAAGTCGTAACCAGTTTAGTTTTTGTAAGTCAATATCTGCTATGGTTAGTGAGTTCTCCATATTAAATCTTTTGCTTTGAGCAAGAGTAGAACCATACTCAGAGATAATAGCGTGACCACCAAAAACTGTATCGGTGGTAGACTCTCCAACTCCTGCTGATGAGTATACATATGCACCCATACATCTAGCACTTTGGGTTCTTACTAGCTCTTCACGATACTCTGCTTTTCCTATAAGCTCATTACTAGCTGATAGATTAAAGATGAGGTTTGCCCCATTACTTGCCATATGGTTACTTGGTGGTGTAATTGCCCAGAGGTCTTCACAAATCTCTACTCCAAATAGAATCTCTGCTCTATCAGAAAATAGCAGGTCAACACCAAATGGTATCTCTTGGTCTAAGAGGTATATGTTTTGTTTAACAATATCTCGTCCAGAGCTAAACTGTCTCTTCTCATAAAACTCTTTTTTGTTGGGTAGATAGCTTTTGGGGATTACACCTAACATCTTTCCATTTTGTATAATTACTGCACAGTTGTAGAGTCTGCCACTCTCTATAAGAGCAATACCTATAATAGCAATAGTTGATATATTCTCAGTCTCTTTTAGTATATTTCGTAGAGCATCGTTTTGGCTTTTTATTAGTGTTTGGTTGAGAAATAGGTCAGAGGCTGTATATCCTGTTAGAGTAAGTTCAGGGAAAACAACGATAGATACATCTTTTGTGTTAGACTCATTTAGTAGAGTTATTATCTCTTTTGTATTTGCTTGGGGGTTTGTTACTGTAGTTTTATTAACAGCAGAGGCAACTCGGTAAAATCCGTGCATAATAAAATGTCCTTAAAAGTTTGTGACATTTTACCATCTATTATTGAAGATAAAATATTTTGTTTTGATACTTAATTGTTTTTGATGATTCTATTTCAATTTTATCACTAAAGCCTTCAGTATATATTTTACCATCTTTTTTAATATATTTACCGTTAAAGTTAAATACATCTCCCCATGATTGCTTCTTATTTAGTATATTTAAAATATTTGGAGACTTAAGTTCACTTACTGTCAATGTTTTAGTTTTATTTGTACGAATATAGTAATAAGAACCATTACTACTTAAAAGTAAAAAATAATAAGAGCCATTTATTTTACTAGTACGATATACTTTATCAAGAGTTGGTCTATATTGATGACCACTTGTTGCAAAGATAGGTGTTGCAATAAAAGATAGAATAATCAGCAGTTTGATAATTGAAAATATGCTTTTCATAAGTTTCTCCTTAAAATTTAAAAAATTATTTATCAAAATTAATTTTTTATTTAAACTTAATATAAGTATACCATATATTTTTGGGAAATCATAAGAAAAATAGAAGAAAATTGTAAAAATATCAAAAAGTAAACAGTAGTTTGTTTGATTTAGTTTAGTGCTATTTATCTGTAAATTAGCCTAATTTTATTCAAACAAAAAAAAACAATCAGTTGTTAGAATCAGCGTTAATTATCTCCAAGGATGGTATACCGAGATGAAAACCTTGAGAATAATCAGCCCCTAGCTCTTTTACTATTTTATATACCTCTTCATTATGAATAAACTCAGCAATAGTTTTTCGTCCAAGTTTTTTAGAGAAATTAATAATTGCTTCGGTGATAATATAGGAGTTTTCATCTGTATGTATATTTTTGATTAGACTTCCATCTATTTTAATGAAATCAGCATCTATATTTAGGATGTGTTCAAAGTTAGCATAGCCTGAACCAAAATCATCTATGGCTATTTTTACATTATATTTTTTAACATATTTTATAAATTTATTTATCACCTTATAGTCTCCAGCATCTTGAGACTCTGTAATCTCAAATATGACCCGATTTGTATTTGGATAGTTCTCAAGTTTTTGATAGATATAGTTTGTTGTCTTCTTTGATAAAATATCATCTATGGTAAGATTGATAGAGAATTGGGTAGGTAAATCTCTAAATGTATCAAATGTTTTATCTATAACTATTTTAGTAATCTGCTGATATAGTTTTGCTTTTTTAGCTATTTCCAAAAAGAAAAATGGGGATATAGCTTGTCCATCTTTGTCTATCAGTCTAACTAATGACTCATATTTCTCCAATTTTTGGGTTTTATTATTAAAGATAGGTTGATAGTAACAGAGAATTCTATCATCACTTATCGCCTCTTTTACTCTTTTAATCCACTCTATATTGTGAGCATAATCTTCACTTTTTCTCATGCTATGGTGAAAGAGTAGAAACTTTTTATGCTCTTGTTGAGCTTTTTTCCGTGCAATATTACTATATAAAATTAGTTTTTGATAATCCTCATTGACATAATATGTGGCCGCTCCTCCTGTCATAGAGACAGAGATGCGATTTTGATTCTCTGGTCCAGGATTTGATATGGTTGTCTCAATATCCAAGATAAACTTTTCAAAAAAGTATTGAAGATTATCTTTTGATAGATAACCCTCTTCAAATCGAAGTATAAATTGGTCAGCTTCAAGTTTATAGAGTTTATATCTATTTTTTTTATTTATATCACGCAAGATATGTGCCAAATTAACTAGTGTATTATCTGATATTGTTCTTCCATAAAAATCATTAAATCCAGAGAAATTATCTATATTTAAATAGAAAATAATAGGCTTGATAGCAGTTTTTAAATCCTCTAAAAGTTGATTTCTATTAGGTAGACCTGTTAATAGGTCTATTCTCTGCTTTTTTATCTCCTCTTTGTTATCTTCAAGCTCTGTAATATCATGTCTAACAGCTACATACTCTCTAATCTCTCCTTTGTTATCTAAAATAGGTAGCACTGTTGCATTGACTATATAGTAACCTCCATCTTTTTTTCTATTTTTGACAACACCTTTCCAAACTTTTTTACTTTGAATAGTACTCCACATATCTTGAAATGTCTCCTTAGATATATCTGAATGACGAACAATATTATGAGAACTTCCTATAAGCTCTTTTTGACTATATCCAGATACATCACAAAACATTTGATTTGCATAGGTGATGATACCTCTTAGGTCAGTTTTGGAGACTATGCTAGAGTTGTCAATAGCTGTTTTATACCCATCTAAAAATGAGATATTTTCAGTGAGCTTATCACTCATGGTATTAAACGCCAAAAGTGCATCACCAATCTCATCTTTTTTTTGAACATCCAGATGAATATCTGTTTTACCTTGTGAAATTGCCTCTGAAGCTTCTTGTAGTTTTTTTAGATTTCCAGTAATGGATTGATAAAATGCTATAAATATATATAGAGAGATGAGTATAATTATCAAAAAACCAGCTATAAGATACCAAAGCTCTCTCTCTAAATCTAATAGCAACTCATTAATTGTCACTGTATATGTATAGATAAATAAATTATATAACTCTTCTTGTGAATACATTGCTTCTAATACTTTTTTTGAAAATGATTTTACATTATAGGTAAAATTTTGATTTAAAATAATATTATTATCTATAACTTTTAGTATCTTCTTAAGTTTATCAGCTACAATTGTTGTCTGTTGTTGTAGAGATGGATAGTTGTCTAGTTTTGTGAGTATCTTATTATCTGTTAGATTAGATTTTAAACTCGATAGTTCAGTAGAGAGTGCAAATAGTACCTTTTTCTGCTCATATATCATGCTTTTTTGAGTAAGAACAGTAGAGGAGAGACCTTGAAGTTGTCCTGTGTGTTCGTAGATATTGAGTAGTTTATCTTGGAGCATATCAGCTAGATAGTTTACTCTCAAATCTTTACTTGTATCAAATAGAGTTATGGCAGATATATCTAATATAGTCTCTTGGAGTAGCTTTATAACTGCATTATGCTCTTCAAAAATAGTTTTACTAAGACTCTCTTTTGTGATTTTATCAATCTTTATAAGCTCAAATTGACTTATAGCTTTTGCAAAATTTTGGTTGGAATTTAGTATTTTTAATTTTTTTGAGTCATACTCAAGAAGTGAACTTATTTTGAGAGATAAAAATCCTTCTCCCTCTCTTATCTTCTCTTTTATATCGTTGTTGTTACTTTTACTATTGAGATAGATATTACAATCTCCTCTATGCACTTGTATCGTTTGAATAACTTTATGTATAGTTTTAATATACTCTAAGCCCACAAGTTGTTGTTTATAGAGGGTTTTTTCTCTATAGTTATTTAAAAATATAGTATGAGATGGAAAAACAAGTAGCATAAACAGTATGGATATAGAGCCTATGATTTTACTTTTAAAAGATAGTAGATTCATTATAAATAGTGCTGGATTTAGTATCTTTGTTAAAATCATTATTATAAACCTTTTTAAATTTTAAATCAATTATAACACAAAATATTATAAATTAACAAATATTTTTAATATTTTTTTATGAATTGAGAGAAAAATCTCCTCTTAGCATAAGAGGAGTGTTGTTAATCTTTTTGGGAAACTACCTCAATAGAGATAATATCATCATTTTGTTCAATAGTATCAAGTACTGCAAAGCTATCACTATCACTCTCTTCAATTGCACCAAAAACAGTATGCACACCATCAAGATGTGGAGTCGGTACAAATGTGATAAAAAATTGACTACCACCTGTATTTGGTCCTGCGTGTGCCATAGATAGGGTTCCTCTTCTATGTGGTTCTGTGCTAGTATCTGTTTCACAGTCGATAGACCAATCAGGCCCACCTGTTCCTACTAGTCTAGCATTACCAGTTGGTCCTGAGTATGGGCATCCACCTTGTGCCATAAATCCTTTGATTACTCTATGAAATTTTAAGTTATTATAAAAACCCTCACCTGCCAAGTGTGCAAAGTTAGCTACAGTATTGGGAGCAACATCAGCATAGAGCTTTATCCATATAACTCCTTTGCTTGTTGTAAACTTAGCATAGTTGTATGTTTCCATAATCTCTTGTGGTATTTCATATAGTTTTGATTTTTTGCCAAACATTATCATTTAGTCCTTGTTTATAAAAATTAAGATAGTATTATATCTAAAAAAACAAAAGGTTTAAAATGGAGTTATGTGTTGCACTAGATTTACCCTCGGCAGAAGAGAATTTAGCACTAGCAGAGAAGTTAAAAGAGCATGATATTTGGATGAAAGTTGGTTTTAGAGCCTATATTCGAGATGGAAAACAGTTTATTGATAAACTAAAAAAGATAAACCCAAAGTTCAAAATTTTTTTGGATTTGAAGCTTTATGATATTCCAAATACAATGGCAGATGCGGCCGAAGAGATAGCCAAAATAGGCGTTGATATGTTCAATATTCATGCCAGTGCAGGTGGAGTAGCTATGAAAACTGTAATGGATAGGTTGTTAACTTATAAAAATAGACCACTAGTGTTAGCTGTAACAGCACTAACCTCTTTTGATGAAGAGAACTTCCAATCCATATATGAGAAGAGTATAGATGAAAAAGCAGAACAGTTTGCAATAATGAGTTATGAGAATGGATTAGATGGTGTAGTCTGCTCTACATTTGAGAGTAGGGTGATTAAAAATACCACAAGTAGTGATTTCTTGACCCTTTGCCCTGGAATTAGACCTTTTGGTGAGAATGCAGGTGACCAACAGAGAGTAGCTACGCTAGAGGTAGCAAAGGAGGAGGGGGTTGATTTCCCTGTGATTGGACGACCTATCTATAGAGATGAGAATCCTATTGAAAAAGTTGAAAAAATTTTAAGACTGATGTAGCCTAACAAAAAAAAAATAGAGAATTTTATAAAAATAGTCTCTATTTTATATTTTTTTAAGTATCTTTTACCTATAATCTCACTCTACAAACACTTGGACAGATGGGAGAGCTGGTTTAATCCGCGCCCCTGCTAAGGGCGTGTAGCCTCACGGTTACCGAGGGTTCGAATCCCTCTCTGTCCGCCATTTCTTTTTTTAATTTCAACTTAATCCTACTACCATATGATATAATATATATATGTATCATTATTATATTTTCTATATATTTATTCTTTTCAATATAAGTTATGCTGATTTCAACACTACAGATTTGGATAGGTATCGAGATGAGTTATCAACTTGGTTAGTGGATAGTAGCAACAGCATAGATAACTATTTTATTGAAGCCAATGGAACAGCTACAAGTACAACATATGCAGAGTTAAAGACATCTTTTGCGTTGGAGAGTGGGCGTTCTAGTGAGTATGCTATTCGTCTGCGTCTGCGTCTCAATCTGCCAAAAGTTCAAGAGAAACTAAGAGTTGTATTTGAAGATTCAGATAGTGATGATGATTTTTATGACTCTACCAAGCTTGATAATGACCGATATTTGGATAAAAAGGATTACTATCTTCGTTTAGAGTATTTTAACTATATTATAAATAAATTGAGTTTTTCACTGAGTGGAGGAGTTAAGCTTAATAGACTTGATATATATCCATATGTCAATCTAAAAGTCAAGTATAATGTAGATAGCTCAGATAATAATAAAAGAGTAGTCTCTAACCGTTTTCGCTACTATATCAATGAGGATATTGAGGATATAATATCTTATAATATCCTTTATCCACTAGAGGAGAGTTTTTATTGTACCGTTCGTAATAGTGTTCGTTATAGAAATTGGCAAGATTATCAACAGATAGTAAATAGTATATCATTCGTGAAGAGTATTGAAAAAAATAGGTATCTAAGTGTTGGAGCCTCTCTACTTAATGAGTTAGAGGATATTGATTTGACACTGCAATATCCAAAAATTTATTCGACATATAGGGGCAAACTCTACAAAGAGTGGATATATTATGAGCTAACCCCCTCTATTTTATGGAGAAAGGAGAATGACTATCATGAGTCATACCGTTTTATGGTTAGTATAGGTATGATATTTAAAAAAGATTAGTTGATATTGGTATAGACTGCTTGAACATCCTCATCATCCTCCAGTCTATCAATAAGCACATCTACCTCTTCAAGTTGCTCATCTGTAAGCTCTATAGGTGTATTGGCAATATATTGATGCTCCCCTTTGGTTACTTCAATCTTCATCTCTTCAAGTGCTTTAGATAAATCTCCAAAGGCTGAAAACTCACCAAAGATTCGTATAATGGCTTTATCCTCACCATTCTCTTGTGGTTCAATATCCTCTTCTATCTCTTCAAGACCAGCATCAATAAGTTCAAGTTCAAGCTCCTCTATATCCATCTCCTCTGTTTTATCAAAAGTAAAGACTGATTTTCTACTAAACATAAAATTTAGAGAACCTGATGTCAACATCTCTGCCTTGTTTCGTGTCAATGCTACTTTGACATTAGCAACTGTCCGTGTTCCATTGTCTGTAGCACACTCTATAATAAATTGAGTTCCATAAGGTCCTTTGGCTTCATAGTGCATCTCTCTAATATCAGCCGAATCTTTTCCAGAAGCTCTCTTAATCGCTGCTTCAATATTATGCTTAGGCATATTTTGAGCTTTTGCTGTCAAAATAGCAGTACGAAGTCTAGGGTTCATATCAGGGTCAGGAACACCTGCTTTGGCCGCCATGGTAATGATTTTTCCTAATTTTGGAAAGACTTTTGACATTGTCCCCCATCGTTTCATTTTTGCTGCTTTTCGGTATTCAAACGCTCTACCCATAGTTGTTTCCTTACTTAATTTCTTATTGATAGAATTATATCTCATCGTGTTTAAATATGGCTTTGTTTTGAATTATCAATCTCATGACTAAAACTAATAAAAGTATCCCATAGGTAAAGCCACACACTTTTCATTGATATATAAAACATTTCCTGAGGTGCAATGTATAGGCAATAACAACTAAAGTCAACACTTTTTACAAATAAAACGCAAAATTTAAGCTATTTTATCCTCTCCCACTGATACCCCACCACATTTTTAGTAGAACTATCAAACTCCACACCCACTATATAAATCTCATTATAATCATTGAGATACTTCTGATGATAATTTCTACTTTTTATCTGTGCTAAAGCCCCCAATTGGTCAACTTTAAACTCAAATATATAGACCTTATCATCAATAAAAACACTCAAATCAATTCGCCCAATATTTGTAGCATCTTCGGCAATTATCTTATCAAATCCTGTTCCAGCAAAGTAGGCATAGATTACTGAAGCATAAAATCCCTCATAGTCTTGAATATTGTTATTGACAAAATTATTATAGGCAATAGATGCAAAGAGTGATTTAATAACCTGCTCTAAACCATCTAAATTGGCAACTTCAAGCATATCAACAAGACCATTTTGTACTCTACTTTTTTGTGTATTAGCATCTGTTAGATATTCCAATAGATAGTTGTTGAAACTCATTTTGGTTTCTAAATTTGGATAAGTTAATCTGTATTGTATCTTTCTTCTTCTGTATGTTTTTGTTTTGATGGTTAGATACCCACTTTGGAACATAACACTCTTTAGATTGAGTCTCTCTATATCAAATGAGTTGAGTAGTTCATTTGGGGCTTCTAGGTTTTCAAATTCAGCTAAATTATAATTTTTTTCTTTGAAAAGCTTTAGTAGAAAAGTTGGTGTTCCTGTTGTAAACCAGTAGTTATTGAACTCTAGGTTATTTTTAATAAATAGCAAAATATTAAAAGGGTTATAGAGTAAATCTCCTAAAAAGTTATAACCATCATACCATAGTTTTAACTCCTTTAAATCAACCCCTTGTAGATAAGGCTTAAATGTGGTCTCTATATCATTTTGAGTATATCCACAAATATTTCCAAAGCTTGGTGTTAAAGTTATATCTTCTATATTATTAAGTCCACTAAAAATACTCGCTCTACTAAATCTGCTAACTCCTGTCAAAAAGACAAATTGTAGATACCTATCACTCCCTTTCATGACACTATAGAGATTATAAAGCCCATCTCTAATGCTATTTGCCTTTTTAAACTCTTCGATATTATCGAGTATTGGTTTATCATACTCATCTATCAAAATCACTATAGGTTGGTTATATTTTTTATAGGCATGTATAATTAACTCTCTAAAACACCCTGCTGTATCAGTGATATATTTGCACTCAATACCAAGATTGTCTTGATTCTCTTTAAGTATTTGTAAAATTTTCTCATCAAGATGTTCTCTATTTTCAACTCTACCTTTTGAAAAATCTATATTGATTACAGGATATTTCTCCTCAAAATCCCACTTATCATAGATATAAAGCCCCTCAAAGAGTTTTTTGTTTCCCTCAAAAATCTCTTTAAGAGTATCTACAAAAAGCGACTTTCCAAAACGGCGTGGGCGTGATAAAAAGGTGTATTTGTAGTTAGTAATAAGATTATATGCCTCTTTAGTTTTGTCAATATAGAGATAATTTTTTTCTTGGATTTTGCTAAATGTACTAATGCCTATGGGTAGTTTTTTTAGGTTTTGCTGTTTCATATTGTGATTATACACTTTTGGGCTTAAGTTTGATATTGTGGGATATTAGGGACAGATGATGAAAATAAACTTTTTGCCTCGTTTGTATCACTTCAAGAGTCAAAAAATGTTAAAATTTAAGTTTGCCTCACTAATCCAATGGTATAATATACTTATAACTAATAGTACAAGGACAACAAAATGCAAACAGTAGGTATAAGAGATTTACAAATAAACCCAGCTATTTTTACCAAATCACTAGAAAATAATGAGTTTGTTATGATTACAAAACGAGGTAAACCTCTTGGGGTGGCTACCTCTTTTGAAGATGATATACTGCGACATGGTTTTTTGGAGAGTTTGGTTTTAATGGCATTTGAAAGAGGTAATATCTCATTTTCTCAACTCTCTCGTTCACTGAAACTAACCAAAACAGAGACCATGAAACTTTTAGCTACACTTGATATACCTATAACAGATTATAAACTAGAAGATGATTTAAAAGGGATAGAGAGCTTTCTAAAATGAAGTTAATTATTAGTGATTCAACGACGATTATTACGCTTTTGAATATTGATAGATTAGAGGTTTTGACTAATATCTTCTCTTTGGTCTATATACCTCAAAAGGTTTATGATGAGATAGTGATAGATGAGCAGATTATTTTAGATAAAGATTTTTTTGCAGTAAAACGAATAAGTGATAAAAAGCTCTATAAACTTCTTTCTAAAAGTTTAGATGCAGGAGAGAGTGAAGCTATTGTTTTAGCTAAAGAGATGGAACTTTCATTAATAATAGATGAGAAAAAAGGACGAAAAATAGCATCTAATTTAGGTATTAATATCTTTGGTTTTATTGGTTTATTGATACTTAATCATAAAAATGCTTTACTAACTAAAGAAGAGACACTTGATATTTTTTATAGAGCTAAAGAGCAAGGTTTTAGAGTTGGTATGAGATTAGAAAATGATTTTTTGGAGTCGCTTGAGAGTTAGAAGATAAAATGCTTAATATTATCCCATGTTTAGGGTAGCCATAAGGGCGTACCCCTATAGTCAAATTTATTACCCTCGAATATTCAAAAAGTTCTTAGTACTAATATCATCCCAAGGTCTGTTTAGTTTTGAAAACTCATTATAACTCTCTAAAACTCTTCTGAAATCTTCACTCTTTTTAGATTCAAACTCTAAAACTTCTGCGAGTGCAACTTTGGCAGCATCCATCATATCTTTTGGAAATGTTTTTATCTGAACCTCTTTAGGTAGCTCTTGGAGTGCTTTTGCATTTTTGTATCTAAACTCCTGTATCATTGTTCCTGTCATCTCCTCTGTTGTGGCTGTTATAATGGCTTGGTGTTCGCTACTTAGCTTCTCCCATCGGGCTTTATTAAATGTAATCTCCAAAATAGAGCCTGGTTCATGCCATCCTGTGTAGTAGTATTTAGCTGCTTTTGCAAATCCCATCATGCTATCGAGTGCAGGGCCTACCCATTCTGTGGCATCTATCGTTCCTCTCTCTAGTGAGGTGAAAATCTCACCAGCAGGTAGCAAAATGGGGTTAACTCCAAGCTTTTTCATCACCTCTCCACCAAGTCCAGGAATACGCATCTTTAGACCTTTGAGGTCAGAGAGAGATTTTATCTCTTTTTTAAACCAACCACCCATCTGTGGGCCAGTACTTCCACCAACTAATGGATAGAGGTTAAACTTTCCATAGAGTTCACGCCAAAGCTCCATCCCTCCACCAAATTTTAACCAAGTTATCATCTCTTCACTAGTAAGTCCTAGTGGCATCCCACCAAATATAGAGAATGCAGAGTTTTTACCTTTCCAGTAGTAGACTCCAGAGTGAAATGCATCAATCTGTGAGGCAGAGGTGCTATCAAAAACTTGCAAGGCAGGAACTAAGATATTTTTAGGATATACTTTTATCTCTAGTGTCCCACCACTAAGCTCACCACACCTTTTGGCAAAGTTATCAACACCTGTACCCATAATAGGAAAATGAGCAGGCCATGAGGTGGCTAGTTTTAGTTTGACCTTTTTGCCACGGTTTATATTGACATCTTTTATAGATTTGCTCTCTTCTCTGTAACATCCACTTATAGTTACAGCACCCAAACCTAATGCTGTTGTGGTCAAAAAGTCTCTTCTTTGCATGGAAACACTCCCTATATTTTTCGATATTGTACCAAAATTATTTTTTTAATACCAAATAGCACTTATGGTAACAATAGTGATGTAACTAAAATACTCAATTGTTTTCTTCTGTTTTATTAACCCCTATTTATAACTTCTATAACTAAAAACTAAGCCGTTCTAAGCTATAATCCCCCAAATTATTAACAATATAGGACGGACATATGGAAGGTGTATTTACTTTTTTAGGTGTATTTACTGGTCACGGTATAGGTATGGTCATGGCTCACTTGATTTTGGTCATGGGACTTACTTTAGTACTAGCTAGATATGCTACTATGCAATTTAGAGCTGTACCAGGTGGTACTCAAAATGTTATGGAAGCTTACCTTAACGGAGTAATTTCTATGGGAAAAGATACTATTGGTGAGGAGTTGGCTCGAAAATATCTACCATTAGTAGCTACTGTTGGTCTTTTTGTATTTATCTCAAATGTTGTTGGTATTATTCCAGGTTTTGAATCTCCAACATCAAATATTAATGTAACTTTGCCTTTGGCTTTGGTTGTATTTATCTACTATAACTATGAAGGTATTAGAGAAAATGGTGTCAAAAAATATTTTGCTCACTTTATGGGTCCTGTACCTCTATTAGCTCCATTAATGTTCCCTATAGAGATTGTATCTCATATATCAAGAATCATCTCACTATCTTTTAGGCTTTTTGGTAATATCAAAGGTGATGACCTATTTTTATGGGTACTATTAATGTTAGTTCCATTTATCGCTCCACTACCAGCGTATCTGCTATTATCATTTTCTGCAATACTTCAAACATTTGTATTTATGATTCTTATCTATGTGTATCTTGCAGGTGCTGTAGCAATGGATGATGACCACTAGAATATGAGACTACCTTCTCCACTTTTGAGTCTGCTCATCAACTTTCTTTTGGGTGCATCTTGGGCTTTTGCCCTTATCGGTGCATCAACTCTATTTTTTTCTCTTTTGGGTATTGGGATTATCTATGCTATCTTTGGCTCTTTTCTTGGCTCTCTACCTGGTCTTTTTATGGTACTTCTTATAGAGTATTTTTTGATGCGTGAAGAGAAACTAAGAGAGCTTAGAAAACAGACTAAGTTGCTTGAAGAGCTTATTGAACAAAAAAAGAAGAGTTAAGTTTTAAGTTTTGAGCGTTAAGTGTTAAGCTTTAAGCGTTAAGAGGATTTAATATAAATTCTTAAAGCTTAACGCTTAACCCTTAATACTAGGATAATCTATCCCTAAAATTTTCATATCTAAACTCTTTAACAATTTCCACTCTACCATCTTTCCGTTTTATAGCAATAGAGGGTAGAGGAATTCCATTAAAAGTAGTAGCTTTTACCATTGTATAGTGCATTTGGTCTTCAAATATAACTCTATCACCAATTTTTAGTGGTTTATCAAAAGAGTAGTCGCCCATTACATCCCCTGCTAGACATGTATTTCCTGCTAGACGATAGGTGTAAGCTTTTTTACCTGCCTTATCTGCTCCTCTCACCACTGCTCTATATGGCATAATGATAGTATCAGGCATATGAGCTTCTGCTGATGTATCTAGGATTGCTATATCTATACCGTTGTGAACTATATCAAGTACAGATGTGACAAGCGTTCCACTCTCCCACCCGACTGCTTCACCCAATTCTAAATAGATTTGTAGGTGTGGGTATCTATTTTTAAACTTATTTAATATATTTATGAGTCTCTCAATATCATAGCCCTTACGAGTAATATGATGACCACCACCAAAATTTACCCACTCCATATTTTTTAGATACTCTCCAAATTTATATTCAAAAGCCTCTAATACTTCTTCAAGAGCAGAGGAGTCTTGTTCGCAAAGAGCATGAAAATGTAAACCGTCCAACTTTTTCACTAAACTCTTATCAAAATTAGCAATAGTAGTACCTAATCGAGAGTAGATACCACAAGGGTTATATAATTGAGTAGGAGATTTTGAGTATTCAGGATTTACCCTAAGACCTATTGAGAGTTTGGAGTTATACTTTTTTGCAAGAGTAGCAAATCGCCGAAATTGTAATGGAGAGTTAAAGACTAAATGGTTTGAGATAGTTGCTATCTCTTTTATATCCTCCTCTTTAAAAGCAGGACTATAAGTGTGTAGCTCTTTTTGAAATTTCTCATTAGATAGTTTTGCTTCATAGAGTCCACTAGCACAACAACCATCAAGATATTTGGAGACTAGAGGAAAACTATGCCATAGGGCGTAACCTTTTAAGGCTAAGAGTATCTTGACTCCTGTTTGCTCTTTTATATTTGCGAGTATCTTTAGATTATTCTCTAAAAGAGACTCTTCTAGTAGCCAATATGGGGTTTTTTCTGATTTTATTTTAATATTGTTCATATTTTTATTTTTCCAAAAAGAATTGGCATCTTTTATAATTAGTTTACATTTTTTTTACTTTGGAGCATGGACTTTAGTCCATGATTAGACAATAGCGACTAAAGTCGCTACTCCGAAGTGTAAACTACTTTTTATATGTTGTGAAAGATACCTTATTTCTATATTAAATTTTGTATTTTTTAGTCATTAAACGGCAAAAGTCCAAACTTCCTAATAAACGCCTCATCTATATCTATCAGTCCTCTCTCTTGTAGACTATCAAGCACCTCTTTGGTACAGAAAGTATCCCCTGGCCACTCTCGTTCAAATCCATCCACTTCACTTTTATTAGTTCCATCAATAATAATTATTGGTTTGGTTATTATATCTCTCTGTGCGTCTATATTATTAACTACACGCCATAGAAGCATATATGGTTCATCTATATCATTGTTTGCTTTATCTATTACTACTAAAACCTTTATATGTTTTTTTAGTGGGTAGATTTTCTCTATATCACTTATAACAGAGGTAGTTTTATTGATAGTGATAACTGTAATAGGATTTTTTGTATAAGTAAAATACTGTTTAAGCTCTAAGATACTACTATCTATCTCTTGCATTTTTCTAAGTAGTTCTGTATCAGACAATGGCTCTTTAACACCATTTTCAACTATATCACCAGTTGCATCAACTCCAAGCTTTCCTCCAACTAGTGTTTCATTTGCTGTATGGTCAAGAGCATCTATTATCCCTTGGGTAATTAAAATCTTATTAGGGTCAAGACGATTTAGGATATACTCTGTTATTGCTATATCATCTTCAAGCTCTGGTGCATCCTTATTTACAAATATAGCATGTTTTACAAAACTCATCTGCCCAACACCCCAAAAGGCGTGCATAAACTGCTGTGCGTGACCTTTGTATAGTGTCTTCATCTTTCCAAGTATTAGGTTATGAAAAACACCATTTTCAGGCATATAATAGTCGATGAGGTCAGGAGCCATGGGTTTTAGCATTGGCAAAAAGATTCTCTCTGTTGCCCAAC